>Ga0316221_1000844_pt1 | contig 36125 bp, 37 predicted proteins | sample TBH18007metaG_FD_206003 | JGI IMG/M metagenome (GOLD analysis project Ga0316221, IMG submission 206003) | Freshwater microbial communities from Trout Bog Lake, Wisconsin, USA - TBH18007 | ecosystem: Environmental > Aquatic > Freshwater > Lake > Hypolimnion/Profundal zone | place: USA: Wisconsin... | reverse complement strand
CGGATTTGAACTTGAGCACAATCTCCAACAGAAACTCGGACGTGGAGCTAAGATTCCAGATCGGCAGGTCTGCCCCAATTCGGGCTACCAGGTCCGTATCGCAGCTATATACATAACCCAGCCGCAGTCCCGGCGCACCCAGCGATTTGCTGAGGCTTGCCACAATCAGCACATTGTGCAACGGAGCGTGTTCGAGACGTTGCAGAAGCGTAGGCTGACCCGCAAAATCCGCGAAGGATTCGTCGACAAGAAAATTAGTCCGCGGATTTTGAGCTGCCAGAGCGTACAGCCATTCAGTTGGAACCACTGTTCCGGTTGGGTTGTTGGGATTCACCATAACAACCAGATCGTAATTGCCGGCGTGGGTTGCTAATACGTTGCGATCCACTCCAACCGCATCGTAGTAGACCTCGCTGCCAGCGAACCAACGCGGGTATTCGCCGAATGTGGGAGTTGGAATCAGAGTACGGCGGGGATGCAAAAACTCAGAGAGCCGGGGAAAGACCTGGGAAGCACCGTGCAGGCATTGCACGCGCTCAGGGCTGCATTGCAAGACGTAGGCCAGCTTCTCGTTGAGGATCTCCTGGGCCGAACCGTACGACCGCAGCAGAGATGGCAAAGCGCGCCGCATGGCTGCAATCATGGCGTCGGTAGGAAAGTACATATTGCGCATGTATGTAAAATCCAGTACCGGGAAGTTCCAGTGTCCGCCTTTTGCGCGGTCCAGTATCCGTCCTCGCAGCTCGGGCTCAAAAGTGAACCGCGCAGCCGCAAGGTCGTTGGGATCGTCTACCTCGACCCACTGGCTACCGTCGATAATCTCTGCGCGTACAGTTTCGCGCTGCATGTTGATCAACATGCCCAACACCAGCTCGTAGTAGCATCCGCTGTCGATCACGTTGGCGTAGCAGGACAGCAGGGGTTGCAGGCGTTTCCGGCAAAAATCGCTATCGAAGCGATAGATATTGAGCGTCTTGTACTTGTCGGTATAATCGAATTCCTCGGTCTGCAGGTGCGGTGGGAAGACCTGGGTGATGCTGCCCGCTTGAACACTCACCACCGTGCCGTCCATGCCCGGTCGATAATGATCGACCAGGGCAATGTTGCCGTGTTCCGAGGACTGCAAGCGAGTCAGTATGGCTGGATCAAACAGCACGTCGCATTCCACAAGGATGACATCCGAATCGATCTCCATCTGATCGAGTGCCATGGCCAGGGAGACGATATTGTTGGTCTGGCGATAGCGCTCGTTATGAACAAAACGAAGCGCCAGATCCGGATATCGCTGGGCAAGATAGGCCTCAACTTCGTCGGAACGATAGCCGGTCACCACAAGAATGTCGCGAACCTGGATCGCAAGCAGACCATCGAGAATACGGCCGAGGATGGTATTGTCGCCTACCTGTAGCAGACTCTTATGCGCCTGGTCAGTGATCGGGCGAAGGCGCGCTCCCTGGCCGGCGGCCAGTACGATGGCTTTCATGCCGCTCCGCCTGGCGGTTCGCAGACGACGAAATCGATGCGGGCGCCGTCCTTGCTGAGATGGATGCAAAAGTCATCCGCGTTGTGCTCCTTAGAATCGCCCAACACAGAAAATCCGGCCGTTTGCAAAGCTGGAAGCGCCTCGAGGAAGAGAGTGCGATCATTCCGGCGATATCCAAAGCCCGCGTCGGGCGAATCATCCGAGGTTGTTTTGAGGTCGAACACTGGCGCCATCGTCAAATAGTAGCAGCCTCGAAAGCGCGTGGTATCAAGCGTTTCCTGAAGTAGATCAAGATTTCGCCGCAGCCTATCTTGAAAGATGCGACGTCCCAGGAACCTTTTCACCGAAGGGATAATCTGCGTCCGCTGACCGAGTTCCTCGGACCTGCGGGGAACGCGATAATCGGGCCCATAGCGATAACGCTGGATGAATTCATCGGCTGGAGAAGGCGCGGGGTAGAAATGGCCGTATAGTTCCACCGGCTGCACATGGTTCAGAAAACTGCGGGGAAAAGCCCAGCATTCATCCGGGTAGCCACGCCACCGCATCTTCAGAACGCCGTCTTCCTCCCACCACGGAAAGAGATCGGCGTGCAGCGCGTTGGTGGAACTCAACTGAACGCGCCAGACCAGCGGATCGCTCATATTAAGATAGTGGCCTGCGTGGGCAACTTCGTCCTGTAGCAGGCGTATGCGATCCATATCGTCGCGCAGAATGCCGAAATCGACATCCCCGTCCCACGGGACGAACTCCCCTGTGCGCACCGCGCCCAGCAAGGCACCGTAATCCAGCCAATGCGGGATGCCGTGCCGCTGCAGCAGCTCATGGGTAAATACAAGAAGGTCCTTGAGATGCTGCGTGCAGCAGGCAGGGCGCATATATTCTTCGCCCTGCGTCCAGAACTCGCAGCGCCGGGATTCCCGCGTGCATCCTGCCATCGTCAACTACGCTTTAATTTCGATGATTGGGCTGCCGGAGGCCGCCAGGACCGGACCCTGCGCGTCGAAATAGTTTGAGGAATAAGTGCCCTGGACTATAACAACTACCTGTTGCGACGCCATCGCCTGCAATAGAGCGTCGAAATCGCATAGGTTCATCAAATCCGCGGTGGTGATCTTTCCGGAAAGGTTATGTTGACCAAGTCCGTGGGCGGCCTGGAGCTGAACATTCGCTACTTCCTGGCCATTGATGGTGAGGTACGCCGAGGTGACCTGGGCATCCTTGGTCAAACTCAAAGTCACGTCGGCTATCCTGCCGTTGCGGTCGTCCCGGTCAAAGTCGCCATCTCCGCGAATGACAAACGTCAACTCTCCGTTCACGCGAGTGTTGCCACTTACATCCTCGACGTATGCCTGAAACACCCCCGGTCCAACGTAGCCGGGATCGGCTAAGCACCGGCAAGAACCAGAAATATTACAGGCAGAGGACGTCAAGGACGATGAGGACGAGCTCTGTCCGTAAGCGGCATTGACCGACAAACTCTCAATAGAGAACGAGGCGACCACCGGCACCGCGAAGGCCGCACCGGCCAGAACGCGCTTTACAAATTCGCGCCGGCTTGGATCCACATGATCGAAGATACGATTGCTGAGTCCGTCCTTAGACATAAAATTCTCCTAGCTGAATTTAGTTGAGGAGCCCAACATCTCGCCCTAATTTGATTCCAGGAGCCCAAGTTCCAGCAGATTCGCTACCGTCTCCTCGACCTTGGGTAAGGGAGGATCAGGCAATTTGTATGCCTCCTGAACCAGGGAGGCAATTTCACCCATCGAGTTCCTTCCCGTACATAGCTCTAGTATGAGTACAGCGCTGTGATTCAGATAATGAACGCGATCCAACTCCGGCTGGTAAACAATATAACCGTCATCGGTTGAATTGATATCCAGTCCGGCTATTGCCTTTGGATCGGTGCGTCCATGGGACATGGAAACTCTTGTGAAACTCTATTGAAAAGAATGTTTTGCTGTCAAGAGACACATATAAAAACACTAAGACCCCAAGGCCGTTGTATTCCGGATGCCAGTAATCGAGTACGAAACCATCTTTCGATGATCACAAGGGGCCATTGGATGCAGAAGAAGTTTGAGCGATTGAAACCATGCATGAATCATGCAGGCTTGATGTCCGCCAGGACCATGTTCTCCCAGCGGGTGCGCAGATCATTCTTGATGATGGACAGATAAGAATCGCGGGACGACTTGAGCGACTATGTCTCTTCAACGATGTATCGATCGAGCAGTACGCCGAAGGTCACTGCAACGGGTGGCGAATATTACGTTCCGTCGTTGAGATGCGGAACCATTGCACCGACAGCTCTGCGAACGTCAGCTTCTGTTGCATACAGCTTTCCATTAAAAGTCTGCATCGTGAGCTCCTCTTCCCACCCTTGAGCGCCCTGTAACGTAACTCCCATGCAAATCCATAAGCCCGTTAAATCATCCGGATGCTGCCCTGCATTAGCAGTTATCTAGTGATTTTCACGACTGGTTTGGATCTCTCCCAATGCCTGCCTAAATCTCACCGTGGTGTACTTAGAATCTGGATCGCCTATTGAATTGTTGGAGCACCGAGCGGGAATTGAACCCGCGAATACTGGTTTTGCAGACCAGCGCGTTAGCCACTTCGCCATCGGTGCTTGTGCCGCCGCGTACACAAAACTGAATGCAACACGGCGGGGAAATTGCTGCGAACGATTATTTCGGTTGTGCTGTGGTGCGCAGATACGGCTTCACCGTCTTGTAGCCAGGGAAGATTTTGTCGGCGTCTTCATTGCTGACTGCGCCGGTGATGATGACGTCACCGCCCTGCTGCCAGTTTGCCGGCGTGGCCACTTTGTGTTTCGCGGTAAGCTGCATGGAGTCGAGCACGCGAACGATCTCATCGAAGTTGCGGCCGGTGGTCATGGGATAGGCCAGTGTGAGCTTGATACGCTTGTCCGGCCCAATGACGAAGACGGTGCGTACGGGTGCGTTATTGGCCGGGGTGCGGCCCTCGGAGGTGTTGCCGTCATCGGCGGCGAGCATGTCGTAGAGCTTGGCAACCTTCAACTCCGGGTCGCCGATGAGCGGGAAGTTGACCTTGGCGCCACCGACCTCTTCAATGTCTGCCGACCACTTGTCGTGGTTGCCGACAGGATCGACGCTTAGGCCGATGACCTTGGCTCCGCGCTGGGCGAACTGCGACTCAAGCTTGGCAACTGCGCCCAGCTCGGTGGTGCAGACCGGGGTAAAGTCTTTGGGGTGCGAGAAGAGCACCGCCCAATTGTCGCCAATCCACTCGTGGAAGTGGATGGTTCCCTGGGTTGTTTCGGCGGTAAAATCTGGAGCTACATCATTGATGCGCAGTGACATATTATTTCCTCGTGTGTGGGATGTTCCATGGATTGGATGCGGCTGGGGCCGAGTTTGGATAAGTTATCTACCTGATTAGTGCAATCCCTGCAAAAACTGAAAACCCACCCGGCTAGTTGGCTTTGGGTGGGTGCCGCGCTGTATGAATCGATGGTTGCCTGCTACGATTCGCTTATACGCACACCCATGCCCTACAGCTGCAACAGCAACAGAAGCGGGGCATAAAGTGGGATGTAAGCATCATCGTCCTGGTAGGGTATTGGTTCGCGACAAGCCCCTTTGGCTTGGAGCAATTGACTCCCTTGCGGTCTAATGGAACGATACGATTCGAGGAACTTTGATGTCAAATCGCGCAGAGGAAACTTCGATTTTGAATTCCACTCCTGAAGTGCGAACGTATGACTACGCGGTTATGGATGTGTTTGCCGAGAAGGCTCTGGAGGGCAATGCACTAGCCGTGATTGCCGATGCGCGCGGACTGACCACGGCGGAGATGCAGGCCATTGCTCGAGAGACTAATCTGAGTGAGACCACATTCATCCTGCCCCGCGCGTCCGAGGTAGAGCGCGAGCGCGGCGTACAGGTGCGCATCTTCACCGTGGGTGAGGAGCTGGAGTTCGCAGGACATCCCACGCTTGGCACCGCGAGCTGGCTCTATGGCAACCACGACGCTCTGCGCGGAGCAAGCGAGATTACGCTGGAACTTCGTGTGGGGCCCATCCCGGTGAGCTTCTCGATACAACAGGGTGGCCCGGGCGTCTACGGTACCATGCGGCAAAACAATCCGACCTTTGGCGCAATGCATGATCGGGCTGCGGTAGCACAGGCATTGGGCCTTACACTCGACGACCTGGATCCTTCCCTGCCCATTCAGACTGTGTCCACGGGAATGGCCTTCTGCATTGTTCCGCTGCGATCGCTTGCAGTGGCCGCGCGACTTTCCATTCCTCAGCCAGTTGCAAAGGCGTACCTTGCCGCTACGGACGCAAAATTTTTTTATTGCATGACGCGTGCAAATGCACAATCCGGTGCGGACTGGCACTCGCGTATGCAGTTTTACAATGGCGAGGACCCGGCCACCGGTTCGGCCTCCGGCTGTGCCATCGCCTATCTGGTTCGTCATGGACTGGCTGCTAGTGATCAGCCAATTGTGTTGGAACAGGGTATCGAGATGCTTCGCCCCAGCCGCGTTTACGTGCAAGCGGCAAGCGACGGAGCCAATGTCAGCGACGTGCGTGTTGGCGGCCGCACCATTCCCATTGCATGCGGACAGGTTTTCCTGCCGCGATGCACTTGATTTCAACAGAGGCATGATGCAAATCGCCAACAGGGACGCACTGTTTTAAAATTCGGTGAATGCGCAAGAGGGAAAATCACTGCGTATTCGTCTTCTATTCGCAGTTGCCAAGATGGATAACCCTCCGTAGTGTGAGGATGCGCTTAGGAATGCAGTTGTCCTGAGCAATCGCAAAATGATTCGGCAACACAAACGGCAACCATAGATTCATCTCAATCAGCATTAGTTAACGTCATGCATCACAACCAGACTTAGTTGAGGGAAGCTGACGACTTCGCGGTCGCGGATCTCCAACACACTGCACCTGGCTTTTCGAGCTCTGATTGACCGGCTTCAGGTTTACCGACACGGCAACCTAGGACACCCCGGTTAATGCAAGACAACGGCAGTCAGGATTTTGTGTACGAGGAGGCTCGCGTGGCAACCCGCCACAGTGTCGGCCTTCTCTCGCACCCGCGGTCTGTCGTCCGGGCATACGCTCGATCGACGTTTGGGAAGCTGACTCCTCACGGAGCAGACAGGAGAGCTTTGCCCTGGCGGGCCTGGCTGGAAGGAATGCTTCTGCTCTGTACCGCGATGCAACAGCATCCAACCCGCCGAGCCAAGTAAACGGGCTCGGACCGCGGGCCACATTAACCCAGCCCGCAGGCACATCTTCCAACCAGAAGACGCGCCAGGCGGTCCAATTCGCCAGACTGCATTGCTTGATCGGTTCTGAAGCCGACCAGCGGTGTCAGCAGGCAGAAGAGAGTTCCCATGCGCCCCAAGAAGACCATCGTCTGCGTCGACGATAATGAGCAAGTTCTATCCGTCCGAACCTTTTTATTGGAAACACGGGGCTATCGCGTGATTGCACTGACCAACCCGCATGAGGCCCTGGATAGGATCGCTCGCTCCCTTCCCGGCACGTTGGACCTGCTGCTGACCGACCTGATGATGCCGCAGATGGATGGCAACGAACTGGTGCGCCGCGCCAAAAACATGCACCCGCAACTTCCCGCATTGATCTTGTCCGGCACGGTGACGGCCTACGACCGCGCCGGACAGGCCGACGTCTTCCTGCCCAAGGGAGCTTGTACGTCTGCCGAACTGCTGGAACGTGTGCGCATTCTGGTTGCGCGCAAACGCGGCCCCAAGAAGTACTCGCTCCCAGCAGCCCCGATGGACAACTGTCACAGCATCGCGGTCGCATCCTGACCGATAGGACCGCCGGGGCTTACCGTCCGTGGATGGAGTAGAAGACCTGGCGGTAGCCGGCTGGTGCTCTCACACGCTCTGCGGCATGGAGCGCTCGTGTAGGACCATCCAGTTGACCCCAAACTTGTCGCGCAACTGACCAAAGCGATAGGCGAAGAATGTCTCCTCCATCTTCATAAACACCTCGCCTCCCTCTGCCAGTGCAGCATAGATTCGCTCGGCCTCTTCCGAACTGGTGACGGAGAGGGACAGGTAGGCGCTACGCATAGGCTGGGCCCCAGGAACATCGGCCGCCATCAACACTGTCTCGCCAATGTCAATGCGCCCATGCAACACCGCATTCTGGAAGCCCGGCGGCGTGTGCTTAGCCGCGTCCGGCATCTGACTCCAGCGAAAGATGCCCATAATCTTCGCTCCCAGATGCTTCTCGTAGAAGTGGAAGGCCTCTTCGCATTGGCCGGCATAGTTGATATATGCGTTGAACTTCATGGTTGTACTCTCCATTCGTAAGATTCGCAGCGTACCTGCAAGTGCGAGGTAGAATCCGCTTGACAACATACCGACTGGTTGGTACCGTACCATTCAGTACGGCTTGAGGCAAGGGAAAAATGCTGGACCAACCATTACTAGGTTCCCCAAGGAAACGCGGCACCGATACGCTGCCGAAGGTAAAGGCGCAGAACTCGTCGAAGACGCGGCTACTGGATGCGGCGGTGCATCTGATTCGCGCCAAGGGTTATGCCTCGACTGCGGTGGATGACATCTGCTCTGAAGCCGGTGTAACCAAAGGCAGTTTCTTTCATCACTTCAAGAGCAAGGATGATCTTGCGCTGGCGGCGGTTGCCCATTGGCGGACGATGACGGAGGGCTTCTTTGCCGCAGCGCCTTACCACGCTGCGCCGGACCCATTGGAACGACTGTTGGGCTATCTGGACTTTCGCGCGGCGATCCTGACCGGCGAACTGGCCGAGTATACCTGCCTGCTGGGTACGCTGGTACAGGAGACATACGCGACGCATCCTGAGCTGCGCACTGCCTGCGAACAGGCCTTGTCTGCCCACATTGCTGAACTGACCCGGGACGCGGAGGCCGCCCGCTTGCTCTACGCGCCCGATGCATCGTGGAGCGCGGAGAGCGTGGGTAACTATATCCAAGCCGTGCTGCAGGGCTCGTTCATCTTCGCCAAGGCGGAGCAGAGTCCGGTGGTGATACGGCAGAACCTGGATCATCTGCGGCGAAGCGTGCGTGCTCTGTTTCACGCTGAGACGGGCCCAGCTTCACGGAAGGCGGTTCGACCTCCGGAAACATCCCCTGCCAAGCCAGTGGAAGAGCCGGAGGAAGAGTACGACAGTCGGCTCAGCCACTTCGTCGATTGATGTGAATTTAATTCGTATGCACTACGTCGGGGTGCACAGATTCGAAAGCGGGATCATCCAATCAAATCAAGAGGGTATTTTTATGAGCGATCAACCAAGTCAACCCCGCATCACACCATTTCTGTGGTTTGATCAGAATGCCGAAGAGGCGGTGGACTTTTACCTTAGCGTCTTCAAGAACTCGCGGCGCATAAGCGAGATGCGGAATACCGGGAATACTCCCGGGCAGAAGGGCGGGGTGCTGGTTGTCAGCTTCGAATTGGAGGGACAGCGGTTCACCGCGCTGAACGGCGGGCCGATGTTCAAGTTCAACGAATCGGTGTCGTTTGTGGTGCATTGCGACTCGCAGGAAGAAGTGGACACCTACTGGACGAAGTTGACGGCCGATGGAGGCAGCGAGAGCCAGTGCGGATGGCTGAAGGATAAGTTCGGCCTGTCGTGGCAGATTGTGCCGACGAGGATTCAACAGCTTCTAAAGAATCCCAAGGCGATGCAGGCCATGATGAAGATGAAGAAGCTGGACATCGCCGAACTGGAGCGCGCGGGTAATTCTTAACGCTATTTCGCGAGGGCTGCACGTGCGGCCTTGAGCGCCATTTCCACCTCCGCCGGGCCATGCTCGGTGCTGACGAATGCGGCCTCGTACTGACTGGGCGGTAGCCAGACTCCGGCCTCCAACATGCGCCGGTGGAAGCGCGCAAAAGCGGCAGTATCGGAGGCGCTGGCAGACGCGAAGTCAGTCACGGGTCCTGCGGTGAAGAACCAGGTAAACATGGAGCCGACGCGGTTGGTAGTCAACGGCACACTAGCCTCGCGCGCCAGAATTGCGACCCCCTCGGCGATCTTGCGCGTTGTATCTTCGAGCTGGGGATATAGTTCAGCCTCGTTCTGGATGAGGTGTTGGATGGTCACAATGCCAGCGGCCATGACCAGCGGATTTCCGCTCAGCGTTCCGGCCTGGTAGACCGGGCCAAGCGGCGCCAGTTGGTCCATGACGTCGGCGCGACCGCCGAAGGCTCCGCAGGGCAGACCGCCGCCCAGAATTTTGCCCAGCGTGGTGAGGTCGGGTGTGATGCCATAGAGTTGCTGCGCTCCGCCCAGCGAGAGACGGAAGCCGGTCATCACCTCATCGAGGATAAGTAGCGCCCCGTGCTGGGTGGCGATGCGCCGCAGCCCTTCGAGATAACCCTGGGCTGGCGGAATGGTTCCCGCATTGCCGACGACTGGCTCGACCAGGATGCATGCGATCTGCTGCGGATGGGTGGCAAAGGCCTCCTCCACCGCTGCCAGATTGTTGTAAGGAAGGGCCAGCGTGTGCTGGGCCGTCTCCGCAGGAATGCCAGCCGATCCGGGGATGCCGAAGGTGGCAACGCCAGAGCCTGCCTTAACCAGAAGCGCGTCTGCATGGCCGTGATAGCAGCCCTCGAATTTGATGAGGAAGTTGCGCCCGGTGAATCCGCGTGCCAGACGTATGGCCGACATGCAGGCCTCGGTGCCAGAGCTGACGAAGCGCATCTTCTCGACCGTAGGGAAGCAGCGACGGACTAATTCTGCCAAGGCTGCCTCGCCAGCGTGGGATGCGCCAAAGCTGGCGCTGCGACCGGCTGCCTCACGGATGGCCTCGACCACTGGCGGAAAGGCATGACCAAGAATCATCGGGCCCCAGGATCCGAAGAGATCGAGATAGCGGTTGCCGTCGGCATCGAAGAGATAGGCTCCTTCGGCGCGCTCAATAAATGGCGGAGCGCCACCCACGGCGCGGAAGGCACGCACCGGCGAGTTGACGCCACCGGGGAAGACTTGCTGTGCGCGCTGTTCCAGTTGGAGCGAATGCAGGAGCGGCTTGAACTTATTAGTTTCTGGGTGCATCGAATCAGTATAGGAGGGCGGTGTGCCCAACAGCGAATCCAGCGTGCCGCAGCCAGCCATCGGGTGCAGCATTCTGCTCTACGACGGCGCGTGCGGCCTGTGCCAGCGCACTGTGCGATGGCTGTTGCGCCACGATCCTGTGGGGCGGCTGCTGTATGCGCCTCTGCAACGACCGCTGGCCTCCGAGGTCTTCGCAGAACACACACTGGATGCGCGGCGGACAAACTCTGCGGTGCTGGTGCTGCACTTCGATCAACCTACGGAGCGCGCAGCTATACGCTCGGACGCCATCCTGGGATGCCTGCGCATCCTTGGCGGCGGGTGGGCCTTGCTGGCTGCCGTCGCCGGGTTGGTTCCGCGATCGTTGCGCGATGGCGTATACAACTGGCTGGCTCGCAATCGACACAGGTTGCCGGAAAATGGCGATAGCTGCAGTCTGCCGAATAGCGCCGAGCGGGCTCGCTTCCTCGATCTCTGAGTGAATTTCGCATTGCAGATGCTCTGCGCATTTATCCTCATGCGCGGCTGATAGACTGGAGTTTCGCCGCTGGCCTGAAGATGTGCGGCCCGATCGATAGAACCGGGTCGAACCATTTGGCAGAGTCGCTGGTGCGTTTGTATCGCATAAGAGAACAAGAGAAGCCGAGTGCCCGAAGAGTCTTCCAATTCGCACGCAACACAACCTACTGAACACGCCTCCGCCGATATGCCTATCGCAGGCCCAATAGTGGCGGCCAAAGCCCGCAAAGCAGACGCAGTATCCGCGGCACCCAAAGCGGTGAAGGGACACGCAACGTACAGTGACGCCGGGGTGGACATTACAGCGGGCGACCGCTCCAAGCAGCGCATCAAGATGCTGGCGCGCAAGACATTTAATAAGCATGTGCTGTCGGAGATTGGCGGATTTGGCGGCCTGTTCGCCCTGGATCTGGAACGGTTCCCGCAACCTGTGTTGGTCTCCAGCACCGACGGCGTGGGAACCAAGCTGAAGGTTGCGTTCGAACTGGGCATCCACCACACCATCGGCGCGGACCTGGTAAACCACTGTGTGAACGACATTGCCGTGCAGGGCGCAACGCCGCTCTTCTTCCTCGACTACCTGGCAACCGGACGCATGCACGAGAAGGACAGCGCCACCGTGGAGACGGTGGTGCGCGGCCTCTCCGAAGCGTGCCGCGCCAATGGTTGCGCGCTGATAGGTGGCGAGACGGCGCAGATGCCGGGCTTCTACGCCGACGGCGAATACGACCTGGCGGGCACCATTGTGGGCTGCGTCAACCGGCCTGACGTGATTACTGGCGAAGGGATTGCGGTGGGCGATGTGCTGATCGGGCTACCCTCCAACGGACTGCATACCAATGGCTACTCGCTGGCGCGCAAGCTCCTCTTCGAGGTGGCCGGATACGGCGCGGATCACTACGTCAATGAGCTGAAGGACAAGACCGGCGCCTCGTTGATGCGTACGCATCGCAGCTATCTGGCCATTCTGAAAAAATTGATCGCAGCGGGCATCGTGCAAGGTATGGCACACATCACTGGTGGCGGTATTACAGACAACCTGCCGCGCATTCTGCCGCGCGGGATCGGCGCAGTGGTCGATGTGGCAAGCTGGACCGTGCCGCCGCTCTTCGAGCATCTGCAGCAACTAGGCAACGTGGAGCAGGACGAGATGATGCGCACCTTCAACATGGGCATCGGCATGATTGTGGTCGTCCGCGCCGAAGAGGTGAAGAAGGCCAAGGCCGTCCTGAACCGCGCCAACGAGCGCTTCCACATCATCGGGCGGATTACGCGCGGCGACCGTCGCGTGAGCTACAACTAGGCCTCATCCTACTGAGTGCAGTTATATCCGCGCCTCATGCCGCGGTCCATGGCCTGGTTGGCGAGGCGGTCGGCGTCCTTGTTTTTATGGCGCAGGGCGTGGGTGATCTCGAAGGCTTCCATCTGCGCAATCTTCTTCTTGGCCTGGTCGAAGAGCGGGCGCAGGATGGGACTCTTGACCTGATACTTCCCCTGAATCTGCTTGACCATCAACTCCGAGTCGGAGACGACGCGCAGACGGCGGTGGCCGTTGCTGAGCGCGAAGTCGAGCGCGGCCAGCAGGCCGGAGTACTCCGCAAAGTTGTTGGTCTGGATGCCGAGGAACTCGGATAGCTCGGCCAGCACCGCGCCGTCGGCGTCCTGGATCAGCACGCCAAAGCCCGATGGGCCGGGGTTGCCGCGCGCTCCACCATCGCAATGGGCACTGATCCATTTGCTCGCCACCGGTTTTGGGGCGGATTTTGCGGTTGGGACAGGAAAGAGGCTGGGCTGGGCCGGGCTTGGGGGCATGGGTTCAGTTTATAGGTTGCTGGCTCCCGGTTGTTTTCCGCTCACCTTTTGGCGGCGCGGCGGTCTATTGAAGTGATCCATATTCTGACTCCGGAGTCAGACATGATGAATGCAGATGCTATAGGTTTGGAGCCCGAGGGAGAGCTTTCCACGGCACTTTCCGCGATGGTTGGCGGCGCGCGCGCGCGAGGCATGAGAGCTTGCACGCCGGTACACCGGCTCTCCGCGTTGTTGGATGCGGCGGTGCGTGTGGGCGCAAGTAGCTGTGGGGCGATAGAATCGTCCCCAGCGATGGACAAGCCCGCAGCGCAATACGGGAGTAGGAACGGCGGCAAGTTGACCGAGGCGCAGTTGGATGCCCGCGCCCTGCAGCGCAGCGAGGATGACGACCTGATTCGCGAAGCGCAGCGCGGAGATCGCAGCGCATTCGACTCGCTGGTGCGGCGTTACGACCAGCCGGTGTTGCGGCTTGCCCTGCACATGCTGGGCAATGAGCAGGATGCGCAGGACGTGCATCAGGAAGCATTCCTGAAGGCGTATCGCCACATTGGGAACTTTCGCTTCGAGTGCTCGTTCTACACCTGGCTATACCGGATTGTGACCAACCTTTGCCTGGACCATCTGCGCCGCCGCAAGAGCCGCCGCGAAGACCCGGCCACGGTGATGGATTCGCGCGGTGAAGAGATGGACCTGCTATCGAACATCTCCGACACCCGCGCCATGGCGAACCCTGCGCGCGAGCTCGACCGCAAGCGCATGGGCGAGAGCATCCACCAGGCGCTGGACAAGCTGACGCCGCGCGAGCGGGCAGTGTTCGAGCTGAAGCACTATCAGGGATTGAAGTTGAGAACCATCGGCGAGATGTTGAGCACCACCGAGGAGACAGCAAAGAATACGTTGTTCCGCGCCACGCGCAAGCTGCGGGCTGAGTTGGCGGAGTTGAGAGGTTAGTTGTGAGTTGCAGGTTGTGAGTTGCAGGTCGTGAGTAAAGACAAAGGGAAGACGGGCAGGCAGCATAGACCCGAAGAAGGCAGTTTGAAGAGGCATTACCTTGAGGCCGTTTGAGGTTGAACAATGAAGTGCGAAAAGGCGCAGCAAAATATCGTTCTTGTGACGTACGGCGAGTTGCCGGATGAGCAGATGGCCTCGCTGGAGGAACATCTGGCCGGATGCGAGGCATGCAGCGGCGAGCTGAAGGCGCAGCTTGCAATGCATGAGGCGCTGGCATGCCATCCCCTGGTCGATCCATCGCCCAACCTGTTGGCGAGCGCGCGCATGAGGCTGGACGAGGCGTTGGACACCATTCCTCCGCATGGCTTGTTGACCCGCCTACGCGTCAATCTATTCGGCTGGCTGGGCCACATGCAGGGTGCACCGGCACTGATGACGCTATTGGTAGGCGTTGGATTTCTGGCTGGAAACTTCACCTACCGCTATCAGGTGGCACACCAGCCCAGGCTGCCCTCGGCGGTGGTGTTGAGCAACACAACCAACGGGACGATTGCCAACATCAGCGGAATTGTACCGACACCCAACTCGCAGATCGTGCAGGTGACGTATAACCGCGTGGTTCCGGAGACGGTGCAGGGGTCGCTGGACGATCCGCAGATACGCCAGCTTCTGATGATCGCAACCAAGGCTCCGGCGACTAACGCTGTACGTACCGACTCGGTGGCGCTGCTGGCCAACGAGTGCCGCGCCGGACACCAGTGCATCGGCGATCCGGAGGGCGGAGGCATACGCAATGCGCTGCTGGTTAGCCTGCGTTATGACAAGAGCCCTGCCGTGCGACTGAACGCGCTGGAGGGATTGCAGTCCTACGTTGCCCAGGACCAGCGAGTGCGTGACGCGGTGCTGGAGGCTCTGATGCACGACGCCAGCCCCGATGTACGGACACGCGCCATCAGCCTGCTGCAACCGGTGGAATCGGATTCCAGCGTACGCAAGGTAATGCGCACGGTCTCCACCACGGATGTGAATCCTTATATTCGTACTGTCAGCATGCATGCGTTGTCCGGCACGGCAGACATACAGTAAAGACGAGGTTCAAGGTTCAAGGCAATGAAGAAGACACTGCAATACGGACTGGTTCTGTTGGTGGCTGCAGCGATGCCGTATGCGTATGCCAGTGGCCCGGATTCAGCCAGATTTACGTTCTTTTTCCTGACCGGCGCGCCCGCAGTCCATACGGAACAGGGTTATCTGGGCGTGGATGTTCGCGATGTGACCGACGACCAGATGGCGGCATTGAAGTTGAAGCAGGCACGCGGCGCGGAGATCATTCTGGTGGACCACGATGCACCGGCCGGAAAGGTGGGCCTGCGCGAGCATGACGTCATCCTGCGCGTAAATGGCCAGGCCATTGAGGGAGAAGACCAGCTTCGCCGGATGCTGCGCGAATCTTCTCCCGGCATGCAGCTCACGCTCGTTATCAGCCGCGACGGCCAGCAGATGAGCGTGACTACGCAGACCGCCAATCGCGAGGTGGTGGAACGGCAGGCATGGGAGCAGCACCTTACTGTGCCAGAACCGCTGCCCTCGGATAACCCTGTGGGCGAGTTCTACCCCAGCGTGTCGACTACGGTCCCAACTATGCGTGGCGGCAACAACTTCATAAGCCCCATGCTGATGAACCCCTCGTACACGGGCGCGATGCTGGAGACGATGAGTTCGCAGTTAGCTGACTTCTTCGGCGTGGTTGGCAGCGGCGGCCTGCTGGTGCGTAGCGTGGAGGCCAACTCTCCCGCAGCGCAGGCCGGAATGCGCGCTGGCGATGTGGTGGTGCGGGCCAACGAGAAGGCCGTGGCCAACTCCGCGGATTGGACCAAGGCGATCAAGGATAGTCACGGACGGCCCGTGACTGTTGTAGTGCTGCGCGACAAGAAAGAGCAGACCATAAGCCTGACTCCCGACAACAAGAAACGATCCAGCATGGAGCAACCCGGCGAAGGCACGCAGAGCGTGGCACAGGCTCCCTTCGGATACTTCTGGCTACAGCTGCCCTAGCCAACAACGACCGTAGAACAGTACCCGCGTCCCAGTACATGCGTCCCGGATACACTTGTCCTGAGGGACTGAATCATGAGGCGACAAGCCGCACTCGCGCTCACCTGCATTCTTTGGGCAACTCCGGCAAGCATGGCACGGGCGCAGACCCCGGCCGTCGATGCGGCAGCAACGCCTGATTCCTCTGCCGCGAAGGCCACCACCCTGGCGGCACGCTCCACCCTGGTTCTGGTTCCTGCGCTGGTCCGCAACAAAGCCGGCGAACTGGTCTACACGCTGAAGGCCAACGACTTTGTGCTGACAGACGATGACGTGTTGCAGAAGCTAACGCTGGAAGAGGATACGGGTGGCGAACCGCTGGCGTTGGTGGTTGACCTGGAGGGCGGCGGCGCGGGTGCCAAGCAAATCTATAAATCAATGACGCTCGCTCCCATGCTGAGCGCTGTGGTGGGCAACGTCCCTCATAAGATCGCCGTGGTCGGCTTCGACAGCTCGCCCGTCCTGGTACAGGACTTCACACCCGATCTGGACGCCACAGGGCAGGCCATTCACGCGCTGATCGACGACGACAATGGAGACGATGGAGCCGCCATTCTGGACTCGCTCGGCTTCTCCGTCGATCTGCTGCGCAAACAGCCGCCGCAGTATCGTCGTGCCATTTTGCTGGTGAGCGAGAGCAACGATCACGGAAGCAAGCTGCGGCTGGACGAAGCGCTGCGCGAAATCAGCGACACCAACACCATCATCTACAGCTTCGGATTCTCCAGCGGCAAGGACGAGCTGAAGACCGGGACGGCCAAGGCACTCAGCGACTCAATCCCAGGCCCTGCGCATGGCTGCATGAGCCGCGACCCCAACGATCCGAACGTCAACCTGAAAGAGAGCGTTGCCGAGCAGGCGTACGGTTGCCTGAATCTGCTTGTTCCTCCGCTGGGCATCGCCAAGGCGGTTGTGATCGCGCTGTTCGACGGCATGCAGAAGAACATTCCGGAGACCGTCGCCCACCTCACCGGTGGTGAGTACTTCAAGCTGGGCAACCAGAAGAGCATGGAACGCAGCCTGATGACACTCTCCAATCACATCCCGAATCGCTATGTGCTCAGCTTCCAGGCGCAGTCGCCGCATGCGGGATTTCATGCAATCGAGCTGCGCGTGCCCGGCTATGCGGGTTTCACCGTCGCCGCGCGCAACGGCTACTGGGCCGACAGCACAACTCCACCCGCGCACTAACGCACTGCAGGACGAAGTATCCTATCGGCGCAGGCACCCAGGGCGATAGCGATCCAGTAGGCAAGGATGTCCCACAAGGAGAAGTGGCGGCCAAGAACAAGAATGCCGGGCAAAGTAAGCCGGAAGGCATCCAGCCAGGGCGCATGGTACAGCTTGAGAAACTCCACCGCGGCAGCGATAGCTGCTGCGATCAATGCGACAGACAGAAGTCGGCTGCGGGCTAAGAGTGCCGAGACGATCCAGTAGATCATCAAAGCCCACATCATCGACCCGCCGTACTTCACAACGAACGGCGGCAGCCCAAGCGGTGCCATGCGAACCAGCAGGCCGGCAATCAGCGTGATGACCAGAAGTGCGAAGGTACGCGTGAGTGGGCGAGGCTGCATCGTCTCCCAAGAGTAGTGAATGACGGGGACGGGTTCAACCGGCAGGTGAGATCTGAGTTTGCGTGGGATCTATATTTTCGTGTGCGATTACGCTTTTCGTTCTGCCAGTGCGGTGCGCATGGCGCTGGCGTCATTCCATGCCAGGCGCAGACCGCTGGAGACGGGCGCGGCACCCAGCAGACGAACGAAGGCCAACACCGCGTTCAAGTAGACCGGTGCATGACCTGTATTCCATAACTCAGAGAGCACACGCATGTTCCCATCAGCGTCGGGGTGGTAGACGCGATCATCCCAGCGCTGCGATCCCTCGGGGAAGTCGGGGTAGTTGCGGATGGCTGCCAGCGTTGAGTTCAGAATCCGCTGCTTCCACGGCTCGGCGTACTGCGGCATAAACAGCACGTGGCTGTGACGCTGGTAGCGTACCTCATGCACAAACTCGGTGAAGCTGGCGGCGCGCGTCAGGTTCACGTTAGCGTTGGGCTCAATGCCGTGGCGATCTCCTCCACTGATCAGCAACTGGTTCCACTGCGATGCCAGCTTGGTGACCTCGCGGTTTTCATCCCAGTGGCGCAGGCCGTTGAGCTCGACAGCGTGGCAATACTGCCCGTAAACCGCTAGAAAATCATTCACCAGAACGCGATGCTTCTCTTCGCCGATGCGGTACAGGTCCCACAGCGGATGGTTGAGGATGATAAGCACACCGGGCAATTCATCCAGTTCCGCCAGCATCTCGGTCAGCATCTTGGCGGGGCGCTGGGCCACAGGGATCGCGGTAAACGCCTCCATACGGCTCATCCACTCCGCTCCGCTGGCACTGGGCAGGTTGTGGATGCCAAGGTGGAAGGAGGTTGCGCCATATGGCACCGTCCACTCCAACGAGACGGGAATCTGCCGTGCGGATTCCAGGGAACGCAACAGCATGGGTGCCTGAATATCGTCATGGTCGGTAAGCGAGACCATCGCGGGAAGTTGCAGCTTTTCTTCAATCTGCTGGCGCTCTACGTCGTAGGCAAGACGCGCAGTCAGCGGCGGAGTCCAGTAGCTGCGCGCGTAGTCGGGCCGGATTCCTGTCTTTCTGATACAGCGGCGCTCAGCCCAGCGCATCAGCGGTTGCAGTATGCCCCAGTCGGTAGACATTTCAGCGATAAAGTCCAGCGTCTCCTTAGACTGGTTGGTGTGGCTGTGCAGCGACACCCCCGCGCTAAATCCATCGGCGGCCTTCGGCTCGCGCCATAGATAGGAAACGCTCTGGCTCATCGTTGTGCCTCCCGCTCTGGAACAACTGCTTGCACCTCCAGTCTCCCGATCTCATGTGACGGGAATGTGACTGCACCAATAATTGTGCGAGAAGCAGAACCAAAGTGGGAACGGGCTGCGATAAATGTCCGCAGCCCGTCCACTCGATGTATCTACAAAGCCTTTACAGCCAATGCTCCGCTACCGGCCAGCCTCAGCATGCGCACGGACTCGGTCGTGCATCGCAGTCCAGCCTTTGTTCATTCCGGCTTTTTGATCTTCGGGAATGAAGCCGAGGGCCGTATGCCGGAAGGTAATCAGAGTTCCGCCCTTGGATTCGCTGAGCCGATATTGCACGTTGGAAACCATCGGGAACGAGGCAAACAATGGGCCGGCAAACTCCAGCAGCGTGGGTCGATTGATAGCCTGCACGTTGGCCCAGAAATGCCCGTTGCCATTGCCCAGGTCGCGGTACCAGCGTCCACCCGGCCACGCTTCAATCTTCATGCTCAGCGATTTGCCGTCGCAGTTCTGGTTGCCGGGGCCAAGCTGCTCCAGCAGCGCGGCAAAGGTCACGTCCATAGGCGCCTGGACATGAATCTCCTGGTTAATGGTGAGAGTGAGATCCTCGAGGGACTGTTCGGTGGCAATCATAATTTCTTCTCCTTGAGATTTTGGTTTGGGGAATGCAAATCTGCTGGGCCTTGGCGGACCGTCGCTTCCGCCAGTTCTTTTACACGAATCAACTGATGCTGCCAGTAACGCTCGAACATTCCGGCCCACTCGTGCAGCGGACGGATGGAATCGGCGTTGGTGCGGTACAGCTTTTGCCGGCCCTGGCAGCGCATGCGGACCAGGCCTACATCACGCAGTACGCGCAGGTGTTTGGAGACGGACGGCTGCTCCAGGCCAAGCGCCGCCACTATCGCTCCGACCGGCCGCTCGGCTCCGGCAAGATAGATCAGAATTTCCCGCCGACGGGGTTCTGCGACTGCATTGAAGGCATCCGAATTAGTGGTTGCTCTGGCCATGTCGAGACAATACATTCCTATATAGGAATATGTCAAGCACTTTTTTACCTTGCACCATAAATGGCTTTGCGTCAGCATGAATATTCCGAAAATGCTTTTTTTTGAATAACTTAGCGCTTGGCCGATAGACCGTCCACCAGGGCCCACCACTCGTCATCCAGCTCGGGCTGGCGATAGCCGTCGCCCGAACGCTGGTACCAATACTCCGCGTTCCTTTGTTCGCCTTGCTTGCGATGCAGATACGCGTGCACGGCCATCGCGTCCATGGAATCCAGTTCATTCACGAGGTCGTGGGCACGCGTCCAGTCATCTTTGGCGTCCCACCATAACGCCTCCATTGCCGGCGATAGCGCTGGTGGCGGCGCGGTGTTTACGAGTGAGTCTTTGAATTGAGCGGCATCCATAGAATCTGACTCCAAACTTAGGATGGAGATTGCAGGTGCGCCGGATGCCCATAGTTCGCAATTTTTTGCGAAGCATGGGATGGAGCCTCTAGGGAAGCGTTCTGGCGATGTCGGGTCCGAGGAGTTCCTGCGCGTTGGGCGCTGGAGTCTCCGGCACACCGACACCGGGAAGCGCGTGCTCGCGATCAAAGGCGGCCTCGTGCTCCATGTCGACGGTCAGGCCCGCCTTCAGTATCTCGAATGCCTGCTGCGGCGTATCGGCGAACTGGAAGAGGGCGAGGTCTTTCCACGCAATGGCGCCCTTCGCCGCAAACGCCTCCAGGTTGATCACGCTCTTCCAGTAGCTCGATCCATAGACGACCACGGTAATTTTTTTTGCCAGCTTCTGGGTCTGCGCCAGGGTCAGCAGCTCGAACATCTCGTCCATAGTGCCGAAACCGCCGGGAAATACCACCAGCGCCTTGGCCAAGTACGCGAACCAGAACTTGCGCATAAAGAAATAGTGGAACTCGAAGTTGAGGTCGGGCGTGATGTAAGGGTTGGGCACCTGTTCGAAGGGCAGTTTGATGTTGAGGCCGATGGACCTTGCGCCCACCTCATATGCACCGCGATTGGCCGCCTCCATAATTCCCGGGCCGCCGCCCGAGGTAATCACATAGCGTCGTCTGCGACCGGGGAGGGTCATCGCCCAGCGCGAAACCAGTCCGGCCAGGGTGCGCGCATCTTCGTAGTAGCGCGACATTTCGACGGCGGCTTCGGCCAGTTGCTGTCTCTGCTCGGATGCTTCGCCACGCTTGATCTCATCGGGACTGGCGGGTTGCTGGTCGGCGAGTGTGGTGGAACCGGTGTTGGCCAGCAGCTCCAGCTCATGACTTGCCACATCCAGCGCACGGAAGCGCGCAGATCCGAAGAAGACCACCGTATCCTGGATGCGCTCGCGCCGGAAGCGCGACATGGGCTCGTAGTACTCGGCCATAATGCGCAACATGCGTGCGTCGGGCGAGTTCAGGAAGTCCGCGTTCTCATATGCCAGCGGCGCGGCGGCAAGCGGTTCAGGTTCTTTTCGGGCCATTGTGTCTGCGTCTTTCTATATCCATGGGAATCATCCCATAAATTTATCAGCGATGATCGCGGTAGTGGATTGCCTCAGAGACGCCAATCCATATATCCAGCAGTCCTATACCTGAGATGAGCCCGCGCACCGCTCCGTTGCGTAGCACCGCAGCCAGTGCCGGACGGGTATGGATGTATAGGTTATGGTCCCAGACCTTGGTCCACCAAGGCAGAATCGTCACCAGCACACCCAGGTAGACGCAGAACAACACCAGCACAAACAGCGACGTTCGCTGCAGCCATATGGGAGCTACCGCGCCTTTCTCCGGCTGCGGCGCGGCTTGTGGTGACGTAACATCCGCATCTGCGGGAGGCGGTGCGCTGGGTTGTGCAGCCAATCCATCGGAAGAAACTTGTGCTTCGAATGCCATCTGACTCCTCAGTTGACAGTAGCAGAGCCGGTTGCCGGATTCTAGGGCAGAGCCATCTGGTGCGCATCAACCTTCGCGCGTTGGAGATGAGAAAATAGAAACTGATGCTTCAACTCTCTGCTGCCGGCAAACGATTCGGCCCCAAACTCCTCTTTGAAGACGCCAACTGGCTGATCACGCCGGACGAGCGCACCGGCCTGGTCGGCGGCAACGGCACGGGCAAATCCACCCTGCTCAAGGTCCTCGCCGGGATAGAAACGCTTGACTATGGCGAACTGACGCGCGTGAAGGGTATGACCATCGGCTATCTGCCGCAGGACGGACTGGCCATCAGCGGCAAGACGGTCTTTGCGGAGTGCCTCTCCGTCTTCGACCATTTGCATGCTCTGGAGCGCGAGGCAGAAGAGATCACCCACACGCTCTCCACCGCCGACCCCGGCTCCCGCGAGTATCGCGCTGCCGCCGACCGCTACTCCGACATCGCGGACCATCTCCACGTCCACGACATCTACACCCTGGACTCACAGGTTGGCGCCGTACTGGGCGGCCTCGGCTTCACCAAGGAGGATTGGGAGCGCAAGACCGAGGAGTTCTCCGGCGGCTGGCAGATGCGCATCGCGCTGGCCAAGCTGCTGCTGCAAAAACCCAGCCTGCTGCTGTTGGACGAGCCCACCAACCATCTCGACCTGGAGAGCCGCAACTGGCTGGAGAACTATCTCCACGACTATCCCAACGCCTACATCCTCATCTCGCACGACCGCTACTTCCTGGATGTCACGGTCAACAAGACCATCGAGATATGGAACAAGCGGCTACACACCTATCACGGCAACTACGAAAAATATCTGCTGCAGAAGGAAGAGCGCCGCACCCAGTTGATGTCCGCGTACAAGAACCAGCGCGACCGCATCGAAGCGCTGGAGGCCTTCATCAACCGCTTCCGCTACCAGGCCACCAAGGCCAAGCAGGTGCAGTCGCGCATCAAGGAGCTGGACAAGATTGAGCGCATCGAGGTGCCGGAGGAAGAAGCCACCATCCACTTCACTATTCCGCAGCCACCCGCCTCTGGCCGCACTGTGATCGAGGTGTCGCATCTGTCGAAGGACTATCCAATGCCGGACGGCGGTGTGAATCATGTGCTGCGGGATGTAAGTTTTCAGATCGACCGCGGAGATCGCATTGCTCTGGTCGGTGCCAATGGCGCAGGAAAATCCACGCTGATCCGCCTGCTGAGCGGCCTGGAACCGCCCACGGACGGCAACGTCCGCCTCGGCCACAACGTGCTTGCCGATTACTTCGCACAGGACCAGTACAAGGTGCTCGATCCCGCCGCAATCATGCTGGACGACATCAGCGGCATCGCGCCCAAGGTCCCGGTGGTGGAGCTGCGCTCCTTGCTGGGATGCTTCATGTTCTCCGGCGACGATGTCTTCAAGCCGCTGGGCGTTCTCTCGGGCGGCGAGCGCAACCGATACGCCATGGCCAAGATGCTGGTGTCGCCCGCCAACATGCTGCTGCTGGACGAACCCACCAATCACCTCGACCTGCGCGCAAAAGATGTTTTGCTGGAGGCCATCGCCAACTTTACCGGCACGGTACTCTTCGTCTCCCACGACCGCTACTTCATCGACGGCCTGGCCACGCGCGTCTTCGAGGTGGAAGACCATCGCGTACACATCTACCCCGGCAACTACGAAGACTACCTGTGGCGCAAAGCTGGCGGCCCGGAAAAAGTAGCCGTCTCACTGTCAGATTCGCTGAAACCACCTGCTTCGCCTAACAAGGGGGTCATCCTGAGCGAAGGCGCACCCGAAGTCGAAGGAGCTGTGGTTGAAACACCCGCGGAGTCGTCAGCGCTTAATAAGAGCCACGCCAAGCGGCTCAATCCCATCAAGATGAAACAGTTGGAAGACCGCCTCACAGCCATCGAGCAAGAGCTCGTCACCATCGACACGCGCATCGACGCCGCCGAACAGAGTCTTAGCCACTACGTCTCCGCGGCAGAGTCGCAGCGCACCGCCGTCTTGCTGGACGAACTCCGCGAGCGACGCACTGCCCTCCTGGCCGAGTGGGACTCCCTTGCCTCCAACCTGGAAGAGCAAACGGTCTGAACCCGATCCTGCGATGCTGCTTCGCCAGCGCCTGGGATACACTGGGCTTTCCAAAACGCAAGGCTGCATCAGGAGATCAAATGCGCACCACAGTAGTTGCCATTTTGATGACTGCGGTCGCATGCACGTCGTATGCGCAGTCTGGCGATGCCGGGTGGCCAACCTATGGCGGCGATGCAGGCGGCCAGCGATATTCCACGGCAACAGAGATCAACCGCGGCACAGTGGCACACCTGCATCCAGTGTGGACCTATCACACCCATGCCCTGGATTCTCACATCGCAGGTACCCATGCGGCAGCGTTTGAAACCACTCCGATTCTCTTCCATGGATTGCTTTATTTGACCACTCCATTCGACGAGATCATCGCACTCGATCCTGCGACCGGAACCGGGCGATGGAGATACCAACCACACTTAGCGCAACTCGAGGACGGTGACATCACAACCTCGCGCGGAGTTGCAACCTGGGATGGTGGTGGCACCGGCCCTTGTTCCGCGCGCATCTTTGTGGGAACCGACGACGCGCAGTTGATCGCCGTGGATGCTGCGACGGGAAAGCCCTGCGAAGACTTCGCAGACCATGGCAGCATCGACCTCAGGGCCGGATTGACGGGTCTGGCGCGCGCATTCCATATCACCTCAGCGCCAACCGTTCTGGGAGATGTAGTTGTCGTCGGCTCGTCCATCCCCGATAACATCGCCGTCAACATGGCGCGGGGAACGGTTCGCGCGTATGACGTCCAAACCGGCCGGCAAGTGTGGACGTGGGAGCCCATTCCCTGGGGTGCAGCGCAGAACCCCTCCACCGGCGCGGGAAACACATGGAGCACCATTGCGGCGGATCCCGCGCTGGGATTGATCTACCTACCCACCGGCAGCGCATCCCCGGACTATTACGGCGGAATGCGCCGCGGCGATGATCGTGATGCCGATTCCGTGGTCGCCCTCGATGCCGCGACCGGTCGAAAGGTCTGGGCATTCCAGGTAGTCCATCACAACCTGTGGGACTATGACGTGGCCAGTGAGCCGCTTTTATTTACCTGGCATGGAAACGTACCAGCCATCGCCATCACCACCAAGATGGGCATGGTGTTTGTGCTGGACCGCAGAACGGGTGCGCCGCTCTTCCCGGTGGAGGAAAAGCCGGTGCCGCAGAGTGATATTCGCGGGGAACGCAGTTGGACGACGCAACCGTTCTCCACGCTGCCTCCGCTCTCTCCCTTGACCATGCCAACCGATGGCGTGTCCACCGACAGGGACCAGAACGATCAGGATTTTTGTCGCGATCAATTATCTGAGTTGCGCTACGACGGCATGTATACCCCGCCTTCGTTAAAGGGGTCGCTGGTGTTTCCTGGAGCCATTGGTGGAGTGAACTGGGGATCCGCCGCCTATGACCCAGCAACCGGAATTTTGTATGCAAATACCAACCGATTGCCCTACTTTGTTCAGCTTGTGCCTAGAACGAACCCAACTGTGATCGCCATAGAACAAGCCTTCGTGCGAAAGAAGATTCTACTTCCACTGACCGTATTGCTACTGCTCGGCCTGGCAATTACGTACAGACGGCGGAGCAATCCCAGTTGGATGGCAATCCTGCTGATCGTGGCCAGTACCACTGGTCTGGTGTTTGGGCTGTATCAGCGCCACGAGATGCGAAGAGCCCTGGAGCTGGAAGAGCGCACGGCACCCCTCGAGAAGGCAGAATCGGTTGCAATATCGCTACCGGCGGCATTCGGGGAAGACCGCTCTGCCCAGGAGCTCGCGCCCTACTCGCTGTTCCGGCATCCCATCGTCGATCATCACGGACTCTCCTGTGCACCTCAACCATGGGGTAGCTTATCTGCGCTCAACCTGCAGACGGGAAAGATGGCCTGGGAGCAGCCGCACGGTACACAGATCGCTGGCAAGCAGACCGGATCGCCGAGCCTGGGAGGACTCCTTGTCACTGCGGGCGGACTGGTCTTCTCCGCGGGAACACGAGAGCCGATCCTGCGTGCCTATGACGCGGCAACCGGCAAGGAGCTGTGGAAGGGTAGTCTACCTGTGCCCGCTCCGGCGACTCCGATGACCTATCAGGTGCATGGACGCCAGTTCGTAGTGATTGCCTCGGGCGGAAGCGGCCTATGGGGCACTCAGCAGGGGGACGCGGTGGTTGCCTTCGCAATCCGATAATCAGAAAGCAACGTGACGCGTGGCCGGCAATCGGTCGGCTGAATTCAGTGCCCTTCCCTCAGCCGCATGGCCAGCCGTTTCGGTAGCTTCGCTCGCTGCAATCGCTCCTGCGCAGACGCAATATCGTAGGGCACGCGATGGAAGACCACCTCGCGCGCAACGCTATCGTAGATCGCAAATGCTGCGCGCCAGTCGGTATCGCGCGGCTGGCCCACCGACCCGGGATTGATGAGGGTGCGAACCCCAGCGGCAAGCGGCAGCCTCCACATCACACTGCCGACGCGACTCAGGTAGAGTGGCCGCAGATCCTGCCAGTCGTGTTCCTTCTGGGCAAAGCCACACTGAATATGGGTGTGTCCCACGAATGCAATCTGCGTCGCCATCTGCTGCAGCGGGGCCCAGGCATCGCGCATGGTGTGGATGTAGTGGTCCTCGTGGAGCGGCGATCCGTGAGCCAGGGTTACGCGCACCTCATCCATCATCCCCGGTTCCAGCGGCCCTTGCGGCAAGCCGCGCAACCACTCCAGGTTCTCCGCGCTCAGCTCCTGCATTGTCCACTTCGCTGAAGCCCGGGCGATGGGATTGAAGTTCCTCGTGGAGGTGAGCCCGCTGCAGATGCGGTCGTGATTGCCCCGCACAGTCACGGTCGCCAGTGGGCGGATCACATTGACAACCTGGTTTGGGCTGGCCCCATAGCCCACCAGATCGCCCAGATTCCACAGCGCGTCCCACGGACCGGCGGCTTGCAGCACCGCATTCAGGGCCTCCAGGTTTCCGTGGATGTCAGAGAGAACAAGAACGCGCATAGAAGGGATCGATTCGTGTCGCTAAGCACGAATCCTCAGTTTATCGTAACGGGGGTCTCTGAGGCGGTTCACATTGCCAGCGGCCGCATCCGGTCCGTTGTCATGGTGGGTGCCGACGCCAGCAGCCGCTGTGTGTAGGCATGCTGCGGGCTGGCGAAGAGATCGCGCGCCTCAGCCAGTTCCACAATGCGTCCTTGTTGCATTACTGCGATGCAATCGCCAGGCTGGTCGCATGCCTGCGCGACCACCGCAAGATCGTGCGAGATAAACAGCACGGAGAGGCCATGCTTCCGGCGCAGGTCCTTCAACAGCGCAAGAATCTGTGCCTGCACCGTTACATCCAGCGCCGTGGTTGGCTCATCGGCAATCAACAGCCGTGGGCGATTCACAATCGCCATAGCGATCAGAATTCTCTGGCGCTGACCACCGGAGAACTGGTGGGGATAATCGCGCGCTCGCCGCTCCGGCTCTGGCAGCGCAACCTCGTGCATCACATCCAGCACAAGCCGCTCGACAACCTTCGAGGAGAGCTCTGGATGGTGCGCCTGCACTGCCTCGGCGATCTGCGTACCCACGCGCATCACCGGATTCAGGGCGGTCATCGGCTCCTGAAAGATGATGGCCGCGTCGCTTCCCCGCCGCAGGCGCATCTCCCTCTCCGGCAGCGTCAGCAGGTCCACCGTATGTCCATTCTCCGCCGAAAATAATATCCTGCCGCCCACACTCGCCTGCGTCGGCAGCAGCCGCATCGCCGCCAGCACAGTAGCCGATTTGCCCGAGCCCGACTCGCCCACCACACCCAGCGACTGGCCTGCGGCAAGGTCAAACGATATCCCATGCACCACTTCGCGTCCGCCGAATGCGATCGACAGATCCTGAACCCGCAGAATGGGTGACGCCACAGCGCCTTGCGCTGCGAGGTTGCCGAATGCAGGTGTTGTGCTCACACTGTAGATGGTAGAGCATTCCTCGCATGTTGGAAGAGGATTGCAAACGTATGGCGCGCCGTTCACGATACTCTGGGATGAGACGGTGAGGGCCCGGAGAGCGTCTAATTTGGAGCAGGAAGCAGAGCATGAAGCGATCTCGCACCCAGCGCGGCCACTATCGGTTTGTCCCAGTAATCAGCGGGCTACTGGTGTGTATCGCCGCAGGCGCATCCCTGCGGGCGCAGACCCACAAGGTGACCGAGCCGCAGAAAGTGGTACGCGCGGTCGCCGTCTACGAATGGACGGGCGATATGGCCAAGCCCGCCGCAAGCCGCCTCATTCCGGTCTCGCTATTTATTGACAGCAAACTCGAAGACGCCGATGTCTACCTTGCCCGCCCCGTGCCGTTCGCTCTGGACACCGGCACAGTGTACGAGGTTGACCGAGCTGGCGTAGCGCTGGGCACATTGAATTTAGCCTTTGCCCGCCACCTGGTGGCACCCGCGATGGCGACCACTACGTACGACGACGGATGGTTTGGCTATGGCGCATTCATCCCTCCTGCCCCGGCGGCACAATCAACCCTGAAGCCAGCCAAGACGCTGGGCGTGATTACCGGATTTGACGAGGACGACGACCGCCCTCACTTTTCGGCGCACTCCGCGACCCCCGGCAGCGGGGATGCAGCGACCCCCACAGCGGGGACGTCCGCGCCAACCAGCACACCGGCTAACGATCCCGATCGCCCAACCCTGCACCGCAACACAAGCACGCCAGATAAAACCTCCTCGACCGATAGCGGCGAGACTCCGGCCAACGATCCCGACCGCCCAACACTGCGCCGCCACAGCCCGCAGCAGCCGGATAAGAGCAGTGCGGACAAGGCCGGCGGCAACGATGCTGTTGCCTCGCTGAACGATGACCCCAACCGGCCACTGTTGCATCGCGGCAAGCCATTGGCGGCACTGACGGAGGAGGATATTCCCAAGCTCTCCGGACTTCCCAGCGATCAGGACCTGCATCAGTTGGTTGCGGTATCCGACGCTGCAAACCGTCCGCTGCACGACTTCAGCCGCGCCTGGCAGGATGAAGCGGAACATCAAGCCATCCTCGCCAAGATGCAGGCCACCGCGCGCGCACAACTCGCCGCATACGAAGCTGCCAATGCACCGCGAAGTGCTGCGCCCATGCCTGCAGCAACGTCAGCACCGCCCGCGCCGCGCAAGACCACCGGCAAGCAACAGCGTGTAGAGACTCTTCAGACAATGCCCCCTCCGCCACCGCCGGAGACGCTGTTGGACGAACAGCTCACGGGCTTCACGCTGAGCTACGGCGGAGCGCCCACCTACATCTACTTTGCACACACCGATGGCCTTGGCCAGGATCTGCGCTTTGTTACCGTGGTCGCGCAGGTCGACAACAACGGCGAGCCCGTGAACGCCATCAAGAGCGTCACCGATGCGGCCCACCTGGACCGCTCTCCCCGTATGAAGCTGGTGGATGCAGTCGATGCGGATGCATCCAACCGTGCCAGCCTGCTCTTCGAGCTACGTGCGCAGAACTTCCGACAGTTTGCTCTCTATCGCGTCATCGGAGCGCGAGCCGAACAGATCTTCCTCACCGGCTCCACCCAGTAACGCATCTACTTCGCTGTGGGAGCAGGCGCGGGAGGCATCGCCATGGATGGGCCCTGGGCGGGTGGCGCATTGGCTGGCCGGTTGCCCTGTTGCCGAGGCGGCGCAACAAAGACGGACGGATGTTTCTCGCCGCGATGGCACGTGCCGCAGGTGATGGGATCGGCGTAGCGGCGGCCTGGCATCTGCTCCAGATAGCGGTCGTTCAGGTCGCCGGTCATCTGAATCATGTAGCGCGCTGTATCCTTCACCGGATTGGCGTCTGATGCCCTGTCCTCGCGCTTGGTGACCGGGTCCGCGGCGGCATGGCAGAATTCACACTCAACACCAAGGTCTCCTGAGTATTGCCGCATCAACTTGCGCAGGTCGTCGCGCGAGATATTGTCCGGCAACACCTTCAGGTTCTTGAAGGCCTCGGCAGGGGCCTGCGCACGGGGCGCGGCCTGCGCGGCACCAGCGGCCGGCGCAACAGGGGACGGGGTCTGCGCGGAACTGGAGAGAAGCAGAACAAGCCCTGCCGACAGCACGGGCACACAGGTACGAAGAGGTCGATTCATGGCTTCATGGCCTTATAGAGGGATTAAAAGAACATCTCTTCAAGGTCTACGGAGAACGCGCGCACCTGTCAAGTTGCTCTGCCTGATGCGCACCGGCCTTCCATCCTCGACGTCTCATTCAATAAGCTGGCGTGCTCAGTCGGCAATGCCTACATCGACCACATCGACGCCCAGGGCCGTGGCCAACGCAATCTGATGGTCCTGCTCCTGCATCAGGATCTCGCGAATGTGTTCCGCAGTGGCGAACTCGCCGAGTTCATCGCACTGCTTCACGCGCCGCCGATAGTTGCGAATCGTCGTATTCTCGTTCTCCAGGTCGAAGCGTAACATCTCTTCGGCTTTCTCCGAGGTCTTGACCGGCTTGGGAACGGTGGTCGGCATGCCCCCCAGATAATCGATCTGGTTGGACAGGATAATGGCGTGGGCAAGCTCTTCGCCCGCATGCACGGCCAGCTCGGCTGCGATGTTCATGTAAGCCGCTCCCTTCAAAACTTGGGAGTAGTTGACGTAGCTGATAATGGCTTGAAACTCGCGCGATAGGTCTTCGTTTAGCAGGTCAATCAGTTGTTTTCGTGTGATGGCGGGTGCGGGTGCGCTGGCATTCTTGGTTGGCATTTCGTCTCCAGAGGTGTGCGGCAGTTGTCATACTTCGACTCTGGATGTGAGATGCAGAAAATCGTGCTGTGGTGTTCTCGCCGTTCAAGGGCAGCGTAACTAGCGAGGGATGCCCTTCAGCCACTCGCGGAAGGCCGGGCCCAGATCCTCGCGCTTCATCGCCAGTTCTACGGTCGCCTTCAGAAAACCCAACTTGTCTCCAGCATCATGGCGCGTGCCTTCGAACAGGTATCCGTAGACCTTCTCATGCTGCAGCAGCGCCTGGATCGCATCGGTAAGCTGCAACTCGCCACCCGCGCCTGGCTTAAGGCCCTCGATCATCTGGAAGATGCGCGGAGTCAATACATAACGCCCCGTGATGGCGTTGGCCGACGGTGCCTCTTCAAACTTCGGCTTCTCCACCAGGTTCCTGATTGCCATCAAACGCGGGTTCACAGCCACGGGGGTAAAGTCCAGACAGCCGTAGTTGGAGATGGCGGGGCCCTCAATAACCTCCGACGCCAGAATGCTCGCCTGGGTCTGCTCGAACGCCTCCACCATCTGCTTCATGCACGGCACTCGTGCGTCGATGATGTCGTCCGGCAGGATCACGCAGAAAGGTTCGTCGCCTACCAGTTCTTTTGCCATCAGAATCGCATGCCCCAACCCCAGCGGTTCAGCCTGCCGTGTGTAGACGATCTTGGCCAGCTTTGACAGCGACCGCACCGATTCCAGCAGCACCTGCTTACCCTTGGCCGCCAGCGCGGCCTCCAACTCCGGGCTGGAGTCGAAGTGGTCCTCCATGGCGGCCTTATCGCGCCCGGTGACGATGATGATCTCGGTGCAGCCCGCTGCCACCGCCTCCTCCACGCCATACTGGATCAGAGGCTTGTCCACCAGGCACAACATCTCCTTGGGAATGGACTTGGTCGCGGGCAGGAATCGCGTGCCCATGCCTGCGGCGGGAAAGACGGCCTTGCGGATCTTCTGCTGAGTCATCGAGTGGCCAAACCTCTCTGCTGTGCTTCGCTGTCCATCCTAGCAAAGCACGCGCGCACCCTAAGATGCAATTCCAGTAGGACGCATTCGTAGAGATTCGTCTGCCCGAGGTCTCGATTTTGAGACCGTGGTTCGTTGCGCTCTAGCTGAGGGTCTCCATCAGTTTATTGACGGTGCGGTTGAGGTCCTTGTCGCTGCGGCGGTGCTCGTCGATCTTGCTGATGGAGTGCATCACGGTGGTGTGGTGCTTGCCACCGAACTGGCGGCCAATCTCCGGCAGCGACGCCTCGGTGAGCTGCTTGGCCAGGTACATGGCGATCTGCCGCGGCACCACAATCTGGCGCGAGTTGTTCTTTTGCTTCAGCTCGGCTACGCGCATGCCGAACTGCTCCGCCACGGCACGCTGAATCGCCTCGATGGTGATCTTGCGCACCTGGGTGTCGATGAACTGCTTCAGGCACTGCTGGGTGACGGCCAGGGTGATCTCGACGCCGTGCATGGAGCACCAGGCAATGAGTCGAACCAGAGCACCCTCCAACTCGCGCACGTTGGTGCGGACGTTGGACGCGATGAACAGCGCCACGTCGGTGGGAAGGTGAGTCTGTTCAGACTCGGCTTTTTTCTGAAGGATGGCGACCTTGGTCTCCAGATCGGGCGGCTGAATGTCGGCAATCAGGCCCCACTCAAAGCGCGAGCGCAGGCGATCCTCGAAGTCGGCCAGTTCTTTCGGCGGACGGTCGCTGGCGATCACGATCTGCTTCATGCTCTCGTGCAGCGCGTTGAAGGTGTGGAAGAACTCCTCCTGAGTGCGCTCCTTGCCGGCCAGGAACTGAATGTCGTCAATCAGCAGCACATCCACGTTGCGATACTTGTCGCGGAAGCTGGTCATCTTGTCGTAGCGCACGGAGTTGATCATCTCGTTGGTAAACTTTTCACCCGAGACGTAGCAGATGGAAGAGTCCGGCTGACGGCGCTTTACGTCGTGACCGATGGCATGTAGCAGATGGGTCTTGCCCATGCCCACGCCGCCGTAGAGGAAGAGCGGGTTGTAGGCCTTGGACGGGCGCTCGGCAACGGCCTGCGACGCCGCCATGGCGAACTGGTTGCCGCTGCCGATCACGAACGCGTCAAACTGATAACGCGGATTCAGTTGCGAGGCCGTGTTCCAGTCGAAACGTGACTGCTCGGGAGATGGAGCGGTCGATCCGTTCATGCGGCGCAAGCGCGGCGCATTCGAGTTGTGGCTGGAGACTGGTGCGAATCCACCGTCTTCGCGCACTCGAGGCGCACTCGGATCCTGCGCGGGCGTGGTAAATACCACGGTGTCGATGTCCAACGCCAGATTGTCGATCGCCTCCTGGATCAGGTCGGCATACTTCTCGCCCAGATGCTGGAACTCAGCCGACGGAATGCGCACATACAGCGTCTTGCCGGCAATGTGAGAGAACCGTGTGGGCTTCAGCCAGGTTTCGTACGACTGGCGATTGATCTTCTTCTCCAGCGCGGCAAGGATGCGCACCCATTGATTCAAGACGGCTGTGGCTGTAGGGACAAATGACATTCTTTCGATTCCTTCTCGGATTTTCTCCGAGTATTGATGTGATGGACGTACAACCGACCCGAATCAAACAAAGAAAACGACTGCAACGGAAACACGATACCTTCACCGCCAAAAGACGAGTGGAGTAGAAAGCTGATTTCTGGAGGTCTCCGCTCCAGTTCTAAGTCCCGGGGCAAAGAGGAACGACCATGCCGGCCAAAGTGCAACTCAGAAATATTTGAAATTCAACTTTGGTAAGCGGGTTTGATAGTAGCACGGAAAACAGACACTAATTCAAGTGTTCCGGAGTAAATAATTTTGTTGCACCATTCCTTGTGAAGAATGCTTTCATGCCGTCGCAACGTGGGTCACCCGTCACATCTAGCTTCCTCTCTAACCGTCTCTGCCGAGCCCATACTTTGCAGTCGCCACCAATCCCCGGTATACTGAAAGACTGTTGCCGATGCAGCATTCAACAAGATTGAGCAGGAGTAGAAACCCATGCCGAAGCGTACCTTTCAACCCAACCGCCGCCACCGCGCCAAGACGCACGGGTTCCTTACCCGCATGAAGACCAAGGCGGGCACAGCCGTGTTGAGTCGCCGCCGTGCCAAGGGACGCCACAAGATCGCCGTAAGCGCTGGCTTCCGCGACTAACCAAGACTCTCTGTTCTCGGGCTCGTCCAGCAATGTCTGCCACACCCAAGGCAAACCGAAGCATCCTCGAGATGACCCGAAGCAATCCAACCCAAGAGATGATTGACTGGCCTGCCAGCCGTCTGTGCAAACACGCAGATTACCAGCGCGTGTATCAGGCCAGCCGCAAGCAGTTTGGCAAGCAGATGAGCTACTTTTATGCGTTGCGCCCCACCCTGGGCGCGGACGGTACGTCGGTGCGCGGTGTAAACACGAATGCCGCGCGGATTGGCCTCACCGTAGGCAAGGCAATGGGCAAGGCCGTGGAGCGCAACCGGATCAAGCGGCGCATGCGCGAAGCCATCCGAAGACAGCTTCCTCTACTGCATGCTCCGGTTGACCTGGTGCTTCATCCCCGGCGCAGCGTCCTCAATCTAGACTTCGCAACGCTGCAACATGAGGTGGCTACTGTCTTCCGCGCTGTACAGAAGGCCGCACAGAAGTGACGCAGCATACGGAACCAGCATTGCCCGAAGGCGCGCTGCCTGCATGGAGGCTGAAGCCATGAGCGACCGCGTCTTGCGCTTTGCATTCCGGATATATAAGTCGACACTCTCACCCATAATGCAGGCCATCAGCCCATCCCGCTGCCTGTATCTGCCCACCTGTTCGGAGTACGCCTATATTGCGATCAGCCGTTTTGGATGGTTGCGCGGATCGTGGATGGCGCTCGGCAGGCTGGCTCGCTGCCATCCCTGGGGCAAAGGAGGTCTCGATCCCGTGCCCGAGCGCAATCCACCCCATTCGACCACATCGATTTCCTCCCCCTGCAACCAAAAGGACCGAGACCATTTACCATAGAGATCAGACTGCATTCCCCGCGATGCAACTTATAGCAGCCACTTAGATAGGAAGCCTCACTTGGCAGAGTTCAGCAACCCCAATCAACAAGGCGGACAAGACGGCCAAACGCTGATCACGACGTTGATCGTCGTGGTGGCCATCATTCTCGGTTATCAGTTCTATCAATCGAAGACCGCACCACCGCCCGTCACGCCTCAGCCCATCGCGCAACAGGCTGCCTCACAGCCCGCGCCTGCGGCAAGCCCTTCATCCGCGGGACAGCCAGCCGCGGCCACGGCAAAGTCAGCAACTTCTGCCAAGTCCGCTACTGCCGTCGTGCCTACGGTGCAGGCCGCTACCGAGTCCACCATCGTGGTCGAGAACGATCTCTATCGCATCACGTTTTCCAACCGCGGCGCGCAGGTCACCAGTTGGGTGCTAAAGCAGTTCAAGGATCTTAACGGACAGCCGCTGGACCTGGTGCATGCTCAGGCGGCTAAGCTGGCGGGCTATCCGCTCTCGCTCTACAGCAACGATGGCACAAAGGTGCCCATTGCCGCCGTCTCGCGCAGTGGCGGCATTGTCACGCTGGTATCGTCGGGTAACCTTCCAGCGGAGATCAATGGACGGGCAGTCGCCATCAGCGGCGTCTCCGACAGCAGTTACAACGGAAGCTATGTAGTCACGCTCACCGCGCCCAATGCGTTGACCTATAAGCAGGACTATGGGGACAACGGAAACAGCTCCGGGGGAACACTCTCCACGGTCAACGGATCGACCGGCGATGCATTGAGCCAGGCGCTCTTTGTTTCCTCGGCAACCGGTTCGCTCACCGCGCCGACCACCGTCACCTTCAAGTACTCCAGCGGCGACCTGCAGGCCACCAAGACCTTCACCTTCGATGCTAATACTTATGTCCTGCACGCCGATGTTTCCGTGACTCGAGCGGGCACGGCAGTCCCGGTTCAGCTCAGTTGGCCAGGCGGCTTTGGCGATCAGAACGAAACCCCCAACCAGACCGCGTACACCAACGCGCAGTTTGACGACTACCGTAACGGCAACTTTGACCATACCGACGGCAAGAAGGTAAACGCTGGCGAGATGCAGATCGGTCCCTTCGACTTTGCCGGAGTCGCCGATCCCTTCTTCGCCGCCATCTTCCTGCCCGATACCCCGTCCAGCTCCACCGTCACCACGCTGCACAACGATCTGGATGTATCGAAGACCATCAAGCGTGTTGGCCTCGGCTCCGATTCACCGCCCAGCAAGCCCATGGAAGAGCCCGTTGTGGGTGCGGCGTTAGGCGACAGCAGTGGACCGATCCGGACCCGAATCTTCGTCGGTCCTAAGTCTATCGGCGTGCTTAAATCCGTCCATGCCGCAGACCCCAAAGTCAGTCTGCAACCGGTTTTGGAGTTCGGCTTCTGGGGCCCGGTCGGCAAGTATCTCTTCCTGTCGCTACAAGCCATCCACGCCTACATCGTCCTCAACTGGGCGGGTGGCGCCTGGGGCTGGTCCATCATTCTGCTCACCGTCTTCATCAACATCCTCATCATGCCCTTCCGGGTCAAAACCATGCACAGCGCGCTGCAGATGCAACGCATCCAGCCGCAGATGGA
>Ga0316221_1000842_pt1 | contig 36240 bp, 45 predicted proteins | sample TBH18007metaG_FD_206003 | JGI IMG/M metagenome (GOLD analysis project Ga0316221, IMG submission 206003) | Freshwater microbial communities from Trout Bog Lake, Wisconsin, USA - TBH18007 | ecosystem: Environmental > Aquatic > Freshwater > Lake > Hypolimnion/Profundal zone | place: USA: Wisconsin... | reverse complement strand
ACGCCGCATCAAATCCCTTAACGATGAGCTTAATAACCTGGAGGCCCTATGAGCGAAACACAAACGCTAGACCTGATCTCGGACGACCCGCGCAAGGAATCGCCCGCACCAACCCCGCTCGCCCTCATGCAACAGGTGATCGCCGCTGGCATCACCGCCGAAAGCGTAGGCGTTATGGAGCGCCTGGTCGCGCTTGACCGCGACATGAAGAAGGAAGCTGCGGCTGCGGAGTACGCGAGGGCGTTCTCGGCGCTGCAAAACGAGATGAAGTCCTTCAAGCCGACGAAGGCGGTCCCCGGCAAGGAGCCGGGAAGCATCAAATACCACTTCCTGCCCTACGAGGAGATCATGCGCGAGGTGCGCCCCCTGTGCGAAAAGCACGGCTTGTCTATCAGCTTCTCAACCGACTTTGCCGAAGGGCGCATCGTACAGACCTGCACGATCCAGCACGTTTCGGGGCACTCAAAGGACTACAAGGCGTTTGTGCGGGCGGGGGCTGGTCCCTACGGTGCCACCGAAAGCCAAGCCGACGGGGCGGCGATGACGTACGCGAAGCGATACGCCCTGTGCAACGCTCTAAACATCCTAGTCGAGCGCGACAGCGACGGCCTAGACGCACGCAACGAGGGATCGCCTATCACGCACGAACAGGCGCAGACGCTCAAGGAACTGTGCCAGGAGGTCGGCGCTAACGTGCCGGCGTTCCTCAAGTACGCGGGTGCGACCAAGTTTGAGGACATTGGATCAGCCCGCTACGACGGCCTATTCCGGTCCCTCCAAAAGAAGCGGGGTGCCAAGTGAAGGTCCACGCCGTAGAGCAGGGGTCGCCTAGCTGGTATTTGGCGCGCATGGGCGTCGTCACAGCCAGCGAGGTTGACGCGCTTATCACGCCCAAATGGAAGGTCCGCGAGGGTGCCGGGGTCGATTCGTACATCTGCCGCAAGCTGGCTGAGAAGCTGGTAAACTGGTCGCCCGAGATGCTGGGCGGGTTCGCGGTCGATCAAGGCAAGATCCTCGAAACCATCGCCATTCCGTGGTATGAGTTTGAGACGGGCAAGAAGGTCAACCGCGTCGGCTTCATCACCACCGACTGCGGGCGCTACGGGTGCAGTCCAGACGGGATGCTAGAGGACGGTAGCGGCCTAGAGATCAAATCGCCGCAGGCACCGAATCACATCAAGTACCTTCTCGACGGCAAGCTGCCCGACGACTACGCGCCGCAGGTCCATTTCAGCATGTTCGTCACAGGGGCTCCGTACTGGACCTTCGTTTCCTACAACGAACGCCTGACGCCCTTCGTTCTCCGCGTGGACCGTGACGAAGGCATCCAGGCCAAACTGGCGGAAGCCGTCGCGCAATTCAGCGCGACGTTTGCAACGCAGCTACAAAAACTGACATGAGCACCCCCATTAGCCACCTGTCCAAAATCAGCGCGTGCAGCGAAGCCGTCGCTTGGGTCAAGTCAACGAAGTGTCGGTCCCTCGAATCCGCGTGGAAGAATTGCGAGCGCGGGGACTGGATGCTGTGGTACGCCGCAAAGAAGGCCGGACCCGTGGGCGACAAAAGGCGCAAGCGGCTTGTCTTGGCCGCGTGCGAGTGCGCTAGGCTTTCGCTCCCTGTTTGGGAGAAGCGTTATCCCGACGACAAGCGCGTGAGCGAGTGCATAGAGACAGCGGAGAAGTGGGCGAAAAATGAGGCAACGCTGGAGGCGTTGCGAGTTTCGCGCCAAAATTGTTACGACGCCGCCTACGCCGTCGCCACCAACAACATCAACGACGCCTCCGACGCCACCTCCGCCTACGCCGCCGCCTCTGCCGACGCCGCCTCGTCCGCCGACTACGTTTCCTACACCTGCGCCGCCGACGCCGTCTCCGCCGCCTCCGCCGACGACGCCTCCTACGCCGCCTACGCCGCCTACGCCCGCACAGCCAGCCTCAAGAAATGCGCGGATATCGTCCGCAAACACTACCCGACCCTACCCACATGAGCACCGAAACGAAACACACGACCCCAAGCGAGACGGCGAGAGGCAGAGGCACGCCATGACCCCCGAAACGCCGCAGGGGGAGGGGAAGCCAGCGTGAAGTACCTGTCCGTATGCTCGGGAATCGAAGCCGCTTCCGTCGCTTGGCACTCGCTCGGCTGGACACCCGTTGCGTTCAGCGAGATCGAGAAATTCCCGTCCCAGGTTCTCGCTCATCATCACCCGAACGTCCCCAACTTGGGCGACATGACCAAATTCAAGGAATGGAAACTCAATGAGCCAATCGACCTTCTCGTGGGAGGAACGCCTTGCCAAGCCTTCTCAGTCGCCGGACTCCGCAAGGGACTGGCAGACCCTCGCGGCAACCTCACGCTTACCTTTCTTGCAATGGCTGAACACTTTCGGCCCCGCTGGATCGTTTGGGAGAACGTGCCCGGTGTCCTGTCGGACAAAACAGGGGCGTTTGGCTCCCTCCTCGGAGGGTTGGGGGAACTCGGGTACGGGTGGGCCTACCGAGTCCTGGACGCTCAATACTTCGGAGTGGCCCAGAGACGCCGCCGTGTGTTTGTTGTCGGACATTCTGGAGGACAGTGGCAGCGTGCCGCAGCGGTTCTATTTGAGCCCGAAAGCCTGCGCTGGGATTCTGCGCCGAGCCGCGAACCGGGGGAAAGAACTGCCGGCACAGTTACGGCACGCACTGGCCTCAGTCTCGGAGTCCAAGACGCAGGGGGCACCTCATTAGCGAAAACGCTCTTGGGTAAGCCTAATTCAAGCCATGCCGAAGATCAGGAAACCTATGTCACCCACACCCTCAAGGCCGAATACGACGCCAGCGAGGACGGCACTGGCCGCGGCATACCGCTTGTCTGCGGCACGCTGTCGGACGGCGCTCACAACGGGGGGGGCTTAACGGCCAAGACGCCTACACAGGACGAATTATCCCGGTGCCTGAACGCAGGCGGGATGGGGCGTCAGGATTGGGAGACTGAAACTTTCATAACGTGCAAACTATAGCTGACACATTAAAATCGGGCGGGCGCAAAAACATTCCGTCATCACGGGGCGAAAATGTCATAGCCTGCGGAATCGGGGGGGGGGAATTGGCGCACGCCCTGCGCTCTACCGCCTCACATTCCGGCGACAAAGGGGATGGCGGCATGAACGTATCAACCGCAATTCACGGCATGGCTGTCCGTCGCCTCACTCCTAGGGAGTGCGAGCGCCTGCAAGGTTTTCCCGACGACTATACGCTGATCCCCGTCGGCAAGAAGATGGCCGCAGACGGGCCGCTCTACAAGGCGCTCGGCAATTCAATGGCCGTCCCTGTTATGGCCTGGATCGGGAAACGGATAGCGCAAGTTGACGAAATACCATGAACACCAAAAACGTCCTTAACCCCGCCAACCCGCACGCCCTAGCATGAGCACCGACTCAAAAACGTTCTTCAAGGTCGTTTGCCGCCGCAATGATGGCAAATACGTAAAAAGATGGGAGGATCGCAGCGGTCCAGGTTCGAGTAGCGGAGTGGGATTTTGCGACGACCCCCTCGACGCGGATGGGTTTTCGGAAAGCTGTTTGGGGCATCCCGCCGCCTACGCACTCCGCCCTTACAACGACCAGCGCGGCTTCGAGGATTGCGCGTTCATCAAGTTGCACATTTCAGCATCATGGAGCGCCGCAGGCTAACTGGAAGGAAAGGGCGTGGCCCTGGTTGCCCTTTGCCTCGCCCTGTGCGGATGCGGCATTGTTCCCTACCGCACGCAGGGCACGCCGCTGCCGTACTACACCTTGAAGCCATGATACCCTTATCCCACATCCCCGAGCGCGGCACGGAAATCCGCATCTGCTGGTCTGCCCTGCCACGCCTCAAAAAGCCCGCCTTTGTCGGCCACGCACGCTGGACGGTCCTAGGCTACGACGCGCGCAAGGGGGTACAGACCAAAATCGGCTTTTTTAAGTCTTGGGTCCGCGTTTACCCCACCGACACGCCATGAAAACCGTCGCCAACATCATCGTTTACATCGGTTTCCTGCTTGCCGTCGCCATCCTTTTCATCGCCGACGGCATCTGCTACCCCTACATGACCTACAAACAATACCATGAAAACAAGAGATCGCGTCGTCGAACCCCCTGACCGCGAGGACCAGCGCGAGTTTTATGACCCGCTTGCTAGGTGGGCCTATACTGGCGTTCTGTGGTTCCTGGTGGGCTTTTGTGCCGTCGGGGGTATCCTAGCCCTGTTCCCTGGCCTTCTGGCCTATTGCTAAGGGATACCCCAATGCCGCTTATAGGCTGCTTTGTGGCGTAAAAGGCATCTTATTGCCTGCTAGGCGTACCATTCCTAGGGTCGTCGTGAATCGGTCCCGTTATGCTATTCCCCGGACCGTAAGCTCGTGTTGGCCGTTCAGCTTTAGCTCCAGCTCCACGTGCCCAAGCGACGAAGGCCCGCGCGCCGCGTCCACGTTGTAGGAACGGTGCCCGTCCTCGTAGGACTTGAGGAAGCTACCGGAGCGAATGAGCCAGGATTGGCGCTGCTTTAGGCGAAGCTCCTTGTTGCGGGTGCGCTCCAAACTGAGTCGCGGATTGGCGGGAAAGACGCCTCTTTTGTGGTCATGCCCCATGACGTAGGCGTCTGCCTCGGCGTGGTCACGCATTTGATCGACGCGGTTGATGGACCCGCCCGGGAGACGCGCCCCGCCCGCCCCGTGGTGCGCCCAGATGTCAAAGGTCAAGTAGCGGCCGGAAAAGAGGATGTTAAGGCGAATGAAGGCCGACACCCCGAGGTACTTGCACCCCAGCTTCTCGCAAAGGCGCTGGTCCGAATTGATGCCATTTGGGTAGTCGTAGAAGTGGTTGCCGTTTATGAGGCCGATAAGCCGGCCCTTCATGAAGCCTAGCTCGCGGGCGAGCCGCCCCACGTTGCTCGTCGCGCTGTCCTCGATGTGCTGCTTCGTGGATTCGTGGAACTCGGCCCGCGTGAGGGCGATTCGCTCGCTAGTGGAGGCGCAGTCTAGATAGTCCCCCATCCCAAGGAACACGGTGCTTTGCTTTGGGAGCCTCTGCGCGTACTCCAAGAACTCCTGCCAAGCCCCGTCCGCGTGTTCGGGCGAGTCCCGGTGAACGTCGCCAAAGAAAACGATCCGCAGCGGCTCCTTGATCGTCTCAAGCGTCACACGGTACTCGTGCAACGTAAAGACGCCCCCGGTTTTCACCTATGCCCCGCCGATGCGGGTGAACACATGATGCGCCGCGGCAAGCACCCCTGACAGGCTGAAACCCCTATGAAGCCACTTCTCCTTTTCGAGTGCGTCCGTTTTCGCCACATAAGCATCGAGCTTTGCCTCAATGCGGTTAGCCGTGGCATCCTGCGTGTCCATGCGCTGGAAGATGCGTGCGAATGAGGAGTCATAGGAATTGGGATCGTATCCCATGCCGTGAGGACTGTCTGGTTCGGGTGTCATCGCAACGTAGTCGTCTACGTCAAAAGACGTAGGGCGATTTTACGGCTTCTTTACGTTCGCGACGACGGTGCTGACCTTGGCGTCAACGGCGGCGACCTTGGCGTGGAAGCTGTTTTCGAGGTCGGACAAATGGCCGCGCAGTTTCCATGTAAGGACGGAGCCGCCAACAAAGGCGGCGGCATGGCTGGCAAGGAGCAGGACGATGTCGGTGTGTGTCATTTTAGTCGGTGGTTTTGATGCCCGGTGCGGGCGATGAAAGGTTGTCGCGGGCAACGCCTTGGACGCGCTCAACGGTCCTCATGCCGCCAAGCCCGAGGAGCGACAGGAGCAGCGTCATCATGGTCTGCGTGTCCAGCGTGGGGAGCGGCGGGATGGCCTGATGGGAGTACGTCGAATAGATCGAGATCCCGTAGGCGATAAAGGGCTGCAGCACGAACTGCCACGCGAACCCGAAACCGCATATCCAGCCCACCGCCGGCCGCCATCCCGCCACAAACATTGAAGGTGAGGCGGCCTCGGCTTTGTCGATGTCCAGTTGGGACTGTTGGGCCTGTAGGACCGCCGCTTGAAGTTGAGCCTCCAGGTCGAGCTTGGCCTTTTGGCGCTCCTCTGGGTTGGGAATAAAGCCGAGGGCCTTGTCGATTATCGGCCCTAGGATCGGTGACAGGACGCTCCACATGGCTACTTGGCGGGGGGTGTCGGGTCAGGCTCGTTGTACGCTTTGTACCCCGCATACCCCAGAATGATGCCATTGGACGTACCGATGTAGAGTGGCACCGTTGGGTCAATGGCGAGAAACTGGCCCTTGGAGACGGCTAGGAACGCCCACACGGCCAGCGGGACAAGAACAAGCAGCGGCACGCAGACCGCTACCAAAAGCCTCGTGTGGCTAGGCTTGCCGTTCGCGTCTGTCAGGAAACTCGGCTGCATGGCAATAGGGTATGGGACGTCGAGGCGGGAAAGGCAACCTAGTTGGCAGAGCCCTTATCGACCATGAAGTTGAACACGGGCTGCTCTGTCATGGGTTTCCAACGGTTATGGGGTAAAGGTACCAGATGCGGTGAAAGTATAAACGTAATTTCCCCCGGTATTTGAGAAGCCGGGGCTTCCTGTCACCGTCGCGGTTCTGTAGGTGTTGGGATAAGAAACGATCACAATGCCGGAGCCGCCAGCACCGCCGTTATATGGCGCCGAATTATACGCCGCCCCACCACCGCCTCCTCCAGTGTTCGCGGAGCCAGAGGCCCCGTTTCCTGAGTGCCCCCCGGCCCCGCCTCCTCCTGTTCCCCCTGTACCGGCAGACCCCAAAGACCCGCCATCGTTTCCACCGCCTCCCCCGCCCCCGTAAGTAACCGCCGACCCGCTGATGCTGGATGACACCCCGTTTGCCCCATTACCCCCGTTTACGCTCGAGGCATTAGCGCCGACACCAGCACTAGACCCACCGCCGCCGCCGCCAGGGGTCCCCCCTACAGATCCAGATCCTCCGGCATACCCTCCCCCGGTTGTGCCGCCCCCGGACTGCATGGTTGAGCCGTTTCCGGCTCCACCGCCTCCGTTGACGGCCGAGACACCAGAGCCATTGGTGAAAGATCCACCGCCGCCGCCGCCCGTTGCCGTCAAAGATCCAAAAACAGAACTACCTCCCGTAGAGCCCTGAGTTCCGCTAGTCGTACTGCCCGCACCACCCGAGTTGATGGTGATCGTTATGGGAGTGCCCGCGGTCACGGAATAAGAAGACCCCCCTAAATCGTAAGTAGTGATAACCTGGCCTCCACCACCGCCGCCGCCATAAGCGTATCCACCGCCACCACCACCGGCACCCACTACAACAACGTGGACCGATGGAGTTGCAACGGGACCAGAGTTTTTCCAAAACGAAAATGGAAACGGGGATGTTGCCAGAATTGCATGGCCGTTGCCCGAACCAGCCCCGGAACCACCCGAGGCACCACAGGCAAACAGCGGCGCGCATAGCACCAAAAACAGGGCCAGCCACGTTGGTAATTTTCTCACGGCTTAGAAGTTCTGCACCACGCTGCCGTAGTAGGTGCCGTTCACGTCGATGATCGTCCAAACGTCGGTGTGGGCGCCTATGGTCTGGACGGGCTGGGAAGCACCCACCCACTTGATCGAATTACCCCAAGTCACGGTGTAGTTGGACGCCGTGTTGGTGATCGCCACCACGATGGTCTCACCGCTCGCCGCATTGCTGAACGTGACCGTGTTCAGGTTGCCGTTCAGCGTGAGCGCAAAGGTGTTGGCTAGAGACCAGTCGATGGTAACTGCGTTAGCAGATTCCGTGAGGGATGAATATCCGCTTATGGAGGCTTTGGATGAGGTGACTTTCCCCGCGAACGTCGCGTTCTGGCTGGCGTCCATGGTTAGCGCCGTCGTCGTGCCGTTGGTCTGAAACGTAAGTGAACCGGCGCTTGTGAGATTGCCGCCAAAGGTAACGTTGCCCGTCAGCGTCGAGGTGCCGGTGACATTGAGCGTGGAACTTGCCGCAAGCGTGGTAAAGCTACCAGCGGCAGCAGCCGTACCGCCAATCGCAGGGGGCGAAGCCAGATAGGTAGAAAAACCCGTACCGCTGACGGTGGAAGATGCGGAGAGCGTGGTAAAGCTACCAGCGGCAGCAGCCGTACCGCCAATCGCGGGCGGGCTGGCGAATAGCGAAGTTATACCTGTACCGCTCACCGTATTGTTAAACGTGTTCGTGCCCGTCCATGTGTTGTTTGATGCAAGCGGCGAGCTTACGGCGGCACCGTTCACGTATAGCCCGGTGGCGTTGATCGTCCCTGCACCCTGAGAGCCTCCCGTGGCTGAGTTAAGGACGACGCTGCCCGAGCTTGTGATTGCGCCGCTCCCGAGGTTCACCGCGCCGCTGGCAATGTTGAGTGCTCCAGCCTGTCCCGCTGCGGGGGCAGCGACGTTGATCTGGTAGCCGCCCGTCAGCGTGCCGCCGCCGGTCGTGCTGACCGTCGCGGTGCCAATGTTGATCGAGTTAAGCGAGTTGCCCGTGTAAGTCGAAGTGTTGAACGTCGGCGTAAAGTTAAGAAAGTTGTACGTGTTGGTAGCAGCAGCCGTTAGCTGCGTGTTGACTTGTATGCCCGCGCCGCCGTTGGCAACAATCGGCGTGCTCCCGTGAAGCTCCAACTGATAGCCTGTAACCGTCGTATTGTTGCCGATCGACAGCATGCCGCTGAGGGCTTCGCCCGACACAACGAAGTCGGCAATGTCGGCGCTGCTTGTCCCCGTGTTGCTTGCCGCAACGATTCGCGTCGTACCGCTTGTGTTCCACGTCCCCAGAACCAGGTCGCCAGGAATCGCGTAGAGGTAAACCGCGTTAGCAAGGTTGAAGCTGCCCGTGCCCGTAAAGCTGCTGCTATTGATCCCAAAGTCGCCGTAGTAGTTGGACCCGGTTGCGAGGTTGTTAGCGACCACGGTATCGGCAGAAGCCGCAGCGTTGTTCGACGTGTTCTGGATTAGGTTTTGGAAATAACCCGTGACGCTGTTGGTCTCCTGTATGCCAATGCCCGTGTCGGTGATGGAGGGAGTGCCGAGGATGATGCTGTTTTGAAGCGCCGCAGCGGGAGCCGTCGCGTTGGTATTGTTGGCGAGCAGCGTGTATGCGCCCGAGCTACCAAGGGAGTTTGTGACCACCGAGGGCGTCGAGGTCGAAACCCACAGCACCCCCGCCGACACCGCCGTCGCCAGCGGATACACATACTGGCCGGTGCTGGACGGAGCCGTGCTTGTGACGATGCCTGCCGATAGCGGCACGTAGTAGATTGCCCCCACCGTGAAGCTTCCACCGTTCACGACGCACACGCCGTTTAGGACGACGGTAAATTGCGTGCCGCTGAGGTTGGTCGAGGACACGACACCGAGGGCGTTTGCCAGCGCAATCGTTGAATTGGCCGAAGCGCCGACCCAAACGCCGCTGCTATTGATCGTCACGGGCTGGCCCGCCACGAAGCTGTTGGCCTGCGTGATGGTCTGCGTGATCGTCGTGCCTGTCGCCACAAGCCCTGCGTTAAGGAGCGTGCTTCCCGTGAAATCGTAGGTGAACGGCCCCATAGAGTAGTACGAGATGCCCGCCGTGTTCAGCGTGCCCGCGCCTAGGCCGTTCGGCAGAAGCGTCACCGCCTGATGCTGCGCCTGCGAGGTGAGCGGCAAAAACACCGCAAGGAGGAATGGGAGTAGCTTCTTCATTGTGAAAGGATGATCGTTGAGTTGACGGTGCAGGTTGCCGTGTGGCTAAGGGAGTCGGTTACGGTGCAGAGGAGGACGCTCGTATAAGTGCCCGCCACGCCCCCGTAGCTGGCTGAGACGGTAGCGGTAAGGTTGCCCATAATGCCAACCGTAGTCCCGCTCTGCACGGTCCACGAATAGGTGTAGGGGCCGACGCCGCCCGCAGGTGTCGCCATCGTCGTATTGGTATTTGCCGAGTAAACCCCGCTGCCGAAGATGCTTGTCGGGCTTGCGGAAACCGTGAGCGAGCTTGTGGGGGTTGGCGTCGGGCTGGGGGTCGGTGTCGGGGAAGGTGTCGGGGTAGGCGACGGCGTCGGGGTAGGGCTGGGCGTCGGACTAGGCGTAGGGGTCGGCGTAGGGATCGACGCCAGCACTACCGCATACTGACGCCCGCCCGCGACAGGGGCCGACTGGCTGCGCACAAACTGCGGCAAGAGCAGCGCGACGGCCAAGAGCAGCAGGGGCAGGTATTCGTAGAGTTTTTTCATCCGATTCTCCAATTGGTTCCGTCGCTAAAAACAGGGACGACATTGGCACCGCCGCCGGCCACCACCGCCCCGATCCCCGCGGCGAGGGTTTGGTTGGAATCGCTCACCCACGTGGTGGTGCCCTTCATCCGGCTGTTTTGCTGTAGGCCGGCCACGGTGTGGTCCTGCATGTCGAAGATCCCGAGCCCGAGGCCGTCAAAGGCGGTATCCGTGCCGAGCATGAGACCGTTTGATGAGGGGTCGCAGCGGACATATTTGCACGAGGAGTCGATGTAGATGTTGTCCACGCTCCCGTTCGTCTGGATGAGGTTGCCCTGGATGGATCCCCCATAAACCGAATAGATGTTGATGGGCCCGAGGGGGCAGTTGGTAAACACGTTGCCGGTGATCACCATGTGGGCCAAGCAGAAGTTGGGGCTCGTGGTGGCGTGGGCATCGGTGTGCACGCCGTAGCTCGCGGTTGTGCCGAACTCGTTCCCCACAATCACGATGTTGTTAAACCTCGAGGTGGTGGCCCCCGTGAGGTTCGTGGTGTTCATGTAGAGCCCGTCCGCGGACTCTATGTGGTTGCCCACCACCCAAAGATCGCTCCGGCCCGATTGGTTCGGGAACACCATATTGATCGCGGTGGTGGTCGAAACAATTTGGTTGTTTTGGATTGAGAGCCCGTCCGGGTGGAGCGCGTAAATCCCGTTGGTCGACCCCCCGCCGATGTTGTTGCATTGGATGATGCACGCGCTGCGCACGCCGGTGGTCACCACGCCGGCGTTCACGTAGCCCCCCACAAGGATGTTGTGGGTGCACCCGAGGGTGCAATTGGAGATCGTGAATTGGTTGGTGGTGTTCCAACACGAGATCCCCGCCAAACCGCCGGTGGTCTGGATCGAATCGACCAGGGAGCCCGAGTTGGCCGTGCCGGCGTTGCCGAACACCACGCATTGGTTTGAGGCCCCGCAGGAGATCCACATATCCCGTAGGGTGCACGGGTTTGCCGAGGTGAAGGTGAGCCCATCAAAGTTGCCTTGGGCGAGTTGCGTGATGTACCACCCGCACCCCTTCACATAGGCGGAGGCCGTGATCGCGTTGATTGCCCCGGCGACCGCGTAGGTGCCCGGGCCGAACACGAGCACCCCCTTGGTGGCCGTGTTCAAGTCCGAGATAGCCGCATTGATCCCGGTTAGCACCACCCCGCCGGCCGCGGTGATATAGTCATCCACGTAAAATTGCTGCTGGAAAAACATCGTCCGGAATTGCTTTTCCGTGAGCGCGAGGGGCGCCGCGGCGCCGGCGGTGTTGTTCCCCATCACCGAATACGCCGGGAGGTTCGCCATCTTGGCCAAGGTCACGGCGCCCGCGGTGATCGTCGCCGCTTGGGATCCGGAGCCCGGCCCGGCCGTAACGTCTCCCGTTAGTTGCGTGATCCCGCTGCCCGTCTGAAACCAAGAAGCGATGATGCTGCCCTCCGTTGTGCTGCCGCAGCGAAGCTCAATGCGGTAGGATGACCCCGCCGTGATGCTGGTCGGCAGCGCGCCGTCGGCCAGCTTCCACGAAGCGTTCCAAGTAAGGGTTAGCGTGCCGCCTGTCGTGTTTGTCAGGTCAATCGTTTGCACCCTGCCCGCAGCGATACCAGCCGACCCGCTTGGGCTAAAGGACGCGTTCACCGTCAGCCCAATGTAGGCAAAGCTGCCAAGGTCAAAGCGGACTTGGATGTTGCCGCCTGTGGCGTAGCCGACGGGCGTTTGCAGGATAGACCCAACGCCTGAAAGCAACGCAACGGTGTTTGTCGCAATGGCGCCCGTAACGTCGCCCGCTAGGTTTGGCACGTTGACAACGGGATTTGTCGCCGTGCCACCTATGCTTACGTTTGTGCCCGCACCGACGCTATTGACGGTGCCGCCACCCGTGCCCCCGCTTGCCGGCTGCTGCGTCGTCGCGTTCGTATGCGCCCCGCCCGACCGGACTGCCGTCTGGTTAAACTTGAGATTCGGGCTGACGGTAGAAGGCATTACAGGACGGCCTGCCAGATTAGCGAGTTAGGATTCGTGACCGGAACGATGAACGCTCCCGCCACGCTTGACGACGGATCGCCAATCTGCATCGGGCGAAGCATCCACGTTTGCAGCACGTAACCGCCGCCCGTGTAGCTGATCGTCGTCTGGATGAGGAGCGGCAGGTTGAGCGTCGAAATGCCGACGATGTTCAGCGAGTCAATCGAGGTCTTTATGCCGCCCGTCTGCGCAGTGATCCATCCAAGGTAGATCGCCCCCGTCGTTCCGCTGATGATCTGTGTGCCGAGCGACGTGGACATGATCGCCCCCGCCGCCGGGAAGGGGTTGTACTCGCCCTGCCTGTCCTGCTTGATGAGCTGCGTCAGCTTGTCGTCGTCCTGCTCGATCATCGCCGGCGTCATTAGCCCCGTCGATATGAAGCTGGTCGTCTGGTTCGCCGTGACGTTCAGAGAAATGGAGATGATGTCGCCAATCTGTATGTTGGCGGCACCCGGGGCCGTGTCGCTGACGATGGTTATACTGCCGGTCTGCATCTGGTTCGCGGCATTGTAGCCGCCGCCCGTGACCGTGTAGTCGCCCCCCAAGAGGCACGTTACCGCTCCGTCCACGACCGCCAGATCCGACGCCTGAGCAAACGGGAACGTGACCGTAAGCGTCTGCGACAATACCGTCACGGTGTACTGGCAAAAGGGTGCTTGTGAGGAAACTGACATGGTGTGCTCCTATTTGTTATTTGCTTGCTTTTCAAGTTTGAAGGGCGAGACGCCGAGCGCCGCCAGTTCCTCGATCTGCTCGTAGGCTTTGTCGGCGGCCCCCATCTCAAACTTGATGCCGTAGCCCTTGAGCGATTCGCCCGCCTTCCGGCAGTGGTCAAAGGCTTCCTCGGGGGTGTCGCCCCAACCGACGACGGCGCCGATCTCGGTCATTTCGTCGTCCTGGCAGACCACGTACCGCTTGCCGTCCACAACGACCTTGTTGTAGAGCTTGATCTGATTATCAAACTCCTCGGGGTAGTCCACGAGTTGCAGGTTGTGCTCGGCCCATGCGCTCTTGACGATGACCTCGACGCCCCACTTTGCGGCGGGGATGGGCTCGACTAGGTTGCCGTCGGCCCCCTCCCAAATGATCTCCGAGAAGTTGGTCCAAAGCTCCTGCATGAGTTCGGACGGCGGCGAGGGGGCGCGGATCGTCGCGTCGATCATGTAGGGCACCTTGTCCTTGCCGATCCGGACCTCGTTGGAGATGGTGCTGCGCGCGCCGTAGACCGCAAACAATGCGGCAAATGAGTCGTTCCATCGCCGCAACTCCTCGGGGATTGAGGGGTAGGACACGAATTGTCCTAGGTAGCCGCAGTCCTTAACCTCGATTCCAACAAGGGTTTGCTCGGGGTATCGCCCGTCAACGGTGAACGTGTCGATGCCCGCCTCTACGCAGTCGGGTAGCTCGTCCTCCACAATGAACTCCAGCTCCTCCTTGAACGGCCCAAGCGTTTCCGCAATGGCGTGGACCTTGGGCTCGACTGTCTCGAAGTCGTTGGCGAAGAAGGTTTCCGTCACCCCGCGCCATTTGTCGATCTTGACAAGCTGGTTCTTGTGGGCGCGCAGGTGGGCCTCCAATTCCGTGACGCCCTTTACGATCGTCCACGGCTGCACGGGGAGCCCCAATTCCTCCATCTTTTCCTTGCAGAGTTCGCGGTATATTTCCTGCTCCTCGGCGTTACGTGGGCCCCAAACCCTGCGGCCCAGTTTCTCAAGGTAAATCTGAAGGGCTGCGTGTCCGAGGTCCACGAAAACGAAAAGGTCGATGGAGTCGAAGTGCTTGCCGAACACCCCGTCCACCCGCTCCACGTTCTTTAGACCATGCCCAAGCATCCCCTTGTTCATCGTCGGGAAGTTGCCAGCGTAGGGAACGTACAAATATACTCTTGAAAAATCCCTCCCTAAACGTTCCGCGATGGACACAAAGAGCCCACTACAAACGACAAGTGCCGTGCGCTCGCTAAGATTCGAGGCAGTCGAAGTCGGGGTCCTCATCGTCGTCGTCCTCCTCGTCGTCTCCGTTGATCCAGTGTTCATTCGCCTTCATCATCCCCCTCCCGTGGGTCGTCGCGCTCGGGCAAAAGGCACCCCTTTTCGCCCGTCTCCGCGGCGTCAATTATGGCCTGCACGTCGTCTGTCAGTTGCTCGGGCATCAGCGTTCGGAGTGGTCGATGTTGCGCTTCAAGTTTTCGCGCCACAGCGGCACTCCGCTTTGGACGTGCTCCATGATCGTATTTTGCTTGCGCTTGATCGTGTGGCCTCGGGAGTCCTCGTCCAGCTTGTTTGCCGCCTCCTGCGCCGCACCCGGGACTACGGCGTTCTTGATGGTGTCGCCTATGGCTGCCTTCTTGGTTCCTAGGTTGCCCCCTAAAATCTTGGTCATGTTCTCCATGCCGCGCGCCATAGGGATTTCCTCGCCCAGCCCCAGTATGGAAACCATTATTGCAGTGCCCAAGTCCTGTCCTCCCAAGTCGCTCTTTTTGGTTTTCTCGTCTAGGACATGGTGGATCGTGGCGCCCACTTGAAGGGCGTTCAGGGCAGGGTGCTCAAGCAGGTAGCTCGGAACGTTCTCCCCCATGACGTTGATGGCTCCGTAAGGTGTTTCCTTCTTGATGCGGCGTACTCCTGGCTGAAACAAGCCGCCCACGTTCTTATAGTTCATGTATCCTAGTGCCATCGAAACTGCGCCAATGCTGCCCTTCTTCATCAGGCGCATGATAACATCGGCCTGTTCGGGTGTCAGCTTGTCGATTCCTCGGGCATAGGCGGCGGCGACCTTTGCCGATCCCGTTGCCGTTCCAAAGGCATACTCGACGGTTTCGGCAATGACGTTCGTGGGCACCTTGACGAATGGCATGACGACCTTGGCGGCTGTCGCCACAAACTTTAGGGGCGCCTTTCCAGTTGCCTTGTCCACTTGCTCGAACCGTGAAAGGAAACGCTTGTAGGCATCGACGAGCGCGTTGTCCTGAAGGAACACCGAGCGGTTGGCGTCCCTGTATGCCTCCGCGATGGTCTGCGTTTGGACAAGCGGGTTGTGTACGTCTATGCCCTGTGTGGCCTTCCACGCTATCCGCTTCTCAAAGGAGCGGGTAAACTCCATGCGCTTTACAGGCGCTTTGATCACAGAGTGCCATACCGACCCCAAGAAGTCCACCATGCTGCGGGGCATGACATCGCTCTCGCCAACGGCGGCGTCCTTTCCCTTGCCATACATCACGTCTAGGTCGCTCTGTCCGGTCTTGAGGGTTTGAAGGGAATCCTGCAACCCCTTGGTGACGCCCTCGGTCAAGGCATGTGCCTCGGCGGCGAGGTTTATGCCGCCTTGCCGGGGCGCCATAGCCGCGATGCGACCCATGAACGGCATGTGTTCGATTCCGGCTCCGGCCGCCTCCTCAAGCGGAGTCCCTACGGTCCTATACGCCGAAGCCATCGACAGCTTGGCGAGCGTTGAAAGACGGGTTAGTTGCAGCCCCCGTACCCATTGAACAAGGGCGTCCTGCGACTTCTCAAAGAGCGACCGCCCTTCAAGGCGTGCCTTCACGACCATCTCCTGAAACTCTTGCTTCGCGCGCTCGTGCTCAGTTCTCAGCCTTTCACCCTCCGCGTCCAGCTTCACAGGCTCGGGCTTGGGTTTAGGGGAAACATCCTTGTTCTTTATGCGGTTCAGCAAATCCTCCGTGGACTTGGCTGTGCGCTTCTTATAGGCGTCTAGCGCCTTTTCTTGGGCTGTCTTTGGTTCAGGCCTGGGCTGTAGCCTGTCCCGTAGATACTCTCTCTGCTGCTTTAGGGCTTCAAGCTGCTGCTGCTTTGCCTCGATCTTGGGGTTGGTAACGCCCTCCTTGGCTCCCTTTGAAAATGGCGCCTCGTCCTTTAGCTGTTGCTCAATCTTGGCAATTTGGGCGTCTAAGGCCGATTCCCTTGTCTTGAACTCGTCGCGCTCTTTGCGTGTCGGTTCCTCCCGCGGCTGTAGGCTTTCGCGCAAATATTCACGTTCCTCCTTTAGCGCATCGATTTTGGCTTGTCGTGCGGCCAGTTCGTCGCTTGTAGGCGGCCCCTTCCGTTCCGGGACGAATGGCTCTCGGTTCCTGAGCTGGCGCTCTAGCTCCTCGATTTGTCGATCCTTAGAAGCCACGGCCTTCTTTAGCTTCTCCTCAGGGGTGAAGTCCCTTTCCTCGTCCCCAAACAGCGCGTCATACTGCTCCTTGAAATGATCTCGGAGCGCCTTCAGTTTTTCATATTCGGCATCGGTTTTAAGGCCGCCCTTTTCCTTGGCCTTCTTTTCCCCGGCAACGATTTGGTCCGTGAGATCCTCTATCTGCGCCCTGAGCATCCCTTTGCCTAGCGCAAGCCTGTCGGGCTTTGCCTGCTTCTTTCGGTCCTGATACTCCCTAAGCCTCTTTGCCTCGTGGCTTTCAAGCTCCGTCTGCGACTTCTCGATTCGCTTCTGGCTTTTGGCGACCTTCTCCTCTTGCTCGGGCGTGAGCTTCCCGTCCTTTGTGGCCTCGGTAAGCGTGCGCTCCATTTCGGCAAGGGAATAATCCTCGCGTATCATGGAGCGGCGAAGGGCGAGCGCCTGCGCGTTCACGGTGCCAACCAGGTCCGAGGCATGGCCTGCGGCGATGTAATTGTCTCGGGCCGTGGCGGAGCGTATGCGGGCGTTCTGCTCTGCGATGGGATCGCCCGCCTTCCTTGCCGCCTCAAGTGCTGCCGATGCCGAGCGCCTTTCTATGGCAAGGCGGTTCATCTCGTTGAGCAAAACGAAATCCTCGGTTGGCGTTAGGGGGCGGGGCTTCTTGGTAATCTCCTCGACCAGCCTGCGGCCCGCGTCGGGGTCAGCCTCAAGGATAGCGCGCGCCTTTACGTTCTCGGCTTTGGCGGTCGTGGTTTCGCCATGCTCCCCGGGTTCAATCCCCATGTCCTTCATGGCCTGATCTATGGCCGCGTTCTTGATGCCGACTAGATTCTGGTCCGTCGGCTCGGGCTTTTCCTCGGCTTTCGGCGGTTCCTCCTTTGGCTGGCCCGACACACTTGGCTCTTTGATGGCCTCAAGTGCGGCACTTTCCTGAGGGCTATCCGGAGGGGGCGTCTTGCCGCCGCCGTCAGGGACCGTCACAACGGGCGCAGGATCAGGCAGCACGGGTGCAGGCTGTGGTCCCGTCTCATGCAAGGCGTCTGCTGCGTTCATTAGCGCCGCCTTTGCCTCGGGCTTTTCGGCATCCGCGGCCTCTGCCGCCAAGATGTGAGTGGCCTCCTGCGGGGTTTTCCCTTCCAATTTCGGAAGCACTTGGGGATGCAAGGCTTCCACCATTCCAAGAGCCGAAAGCACTGTCATCACCCCCGAAGTCGTGACCTCAAGATTTGCCTGTAACTTATCGGCCCATGAAGCGTTTGGGTCGTCCATCACCCGCTTGCGGTTGTCAAACGCCTCCTTCGTGCCCTTGCCCATCATGTAGGTAAAGCCGCCAGCCATACCAACGACCGCTGCCTTCGCCAAGGGGTATTCCTTTGCCAAGGTGGCCAAAGGACCCCCTACCCGCATAGCAGCCATACCCAAGGGGCTCGTAGCCCCTTCTAGCACCCCTTTCGTGGCATTATACACGGCCCCTGCTATCTGTGGGTTGACCGGAATCATCGGACCCCCGGGAATCGGAACGATAAAGGTCTTGTCGGGCAGGTCCTCCAGGTTGGCCGCAGGGGCTTTAGCCATCGGGGTATTTGCCATTTGCCACAGGAACGAACGACCTGCCGACGTTCCAAAGCCCACCTCAAGGGCTTTGAGCATCTGGTCGCCTTCGCTTGCCCCGTCCTTTCCCGGCGCCTTGACGGGGGCCACCTTCTTTACCTCGGGCGTGCCGTGCAGGATGGCGTCGGCAGGGCTAGCGGCCGGCGCCGTTCCCTGTGTGCCTGTGCCGTAAAGGATCTCATCAGCCGTAGGCATCACGGTACTCCAAACTGCCTGTGGAGGATTTCCTTGGCTGTGGCGGCATCAATCTTACCCGCCTTGAAGGAGGCTGCCACGTCTGCAGTGGAAGAATACTGTCCAAAGCCCAACCGCTCGCGTTCTGCCGCAGCCTGCTCGGGTGTGGCTTCGGCTCCCTTTTTGGTCTTTGTCCAGTTGATAAACGCCTTTTGGGCATTGGCATATCGGAGTTTCTCGGATGCCTCAAACTCCTTGGCGGTCTTGAGCACTTGCGCCCGGGTGACATTATCCCCAAAGTTGGCGAAGAACTTCTCATTATCCATGCGCTCGATGGATTCCACGCTTTCGGCTCGGCGTGCGGGCTCGGTATCGCTTGCAGGCGTGATGAGGATTTGACCCATAGATTGCTCATGGGCCTCCTGCATAAGCTGAAGCTGATCGGCGTGGGATTCCGTGGTCTGTGCCCTTTTTGCGTTTTTGATCTTGGTATCAGCCAGCGTATGTATCTCCTTCTGCAACTGCGGGGGCAGGCTGCCCGCTTGATCGACAACTGCGGCAACGTCCTTTTCTGGATTGTCCGAGTCGGCTAGGTCCATGTCGTGCAGTCGCGTCAGGAGTAGCGCCTGCTTGTCCTGTGCCTCGTGGTAGTCCCGCCGCTCAACCATCGCCTTGTAATTCTTGACGAACTCGCCCGTGACCTTGCCCGCCTCCTTGGCCTCCTGCAACTCCTTGTCGCTCTTGGGCAGGCCGCTGGTTGAAAAGTCGTTGATGAAATCGCTGGCGGTCGTCCGCTGCACAAAGGCCACCTGCTTCTCGGCTTTGTTTCTCAGCACCCCTATCTCCTTGTCTGAGATGTGCGGGAACTCCCCTGCATCTATGGCCTTTAGGGTTTTGTACGGATCGGCGTTTATGCCATTCTCTATCTTGCCCTTCTCAAAATCAGAATCCATCGTGGCGATTTCGTCGTTGTAAGCCTCGTCGGTCAAATCCCCGGCCTTGTGCTGGGCGTCCAATGCGGCGACGGCGTTCTTTCGGTAGGCGTCATCTCCGGTTGCCGCAAAAGCCTTCTTTCCCTGAATCGCAGTTTGCGCCCTGCGCTTGATGCCCAAGATGTCAGCGTTTTCTTGAAACTCAGCCGTGCTTTTTCCCTGCCATAAATCCATGTGGGCCAGAAGCTTTTTTTGGGCTACGGGCGACATTTTCCCAAACTCGGGCAGGTTTTTTATAGTGTCCTTTGTGGCTTGAGCCGTTTGCGTCCAATTTGTGACAATCTGATCGTCAGGCTGTTTCTTCATGTCGTGCAGCCCTTCAGTCGTAGCCTTAAGCATTATCACCGAGCTTTTCGTAAAAAAGGCGTTTTCCTCGGCCTTCCTTTTCTTCTCCTCGTAGTCGGCAACGGCGCCGATGGCCTGCTGCACCCCGCTGTCGGCTTCCTTCGCCAGCCCACGCACGGCACCGAGCGCTTGAAGGCGCGGCTGCACGTTACGCTTGACGCCGATCTGCTGGTCTTGGACGCGGGCGCTTCCGGGGATTGTGGGGATCTCAGCCATCAGAATAAGCCGTTAATCGCTCGTTGAGGTTGTGCTTGGTCCCGGTTGCGCGAAACGCCCGAAGGTCGAGGCAATGGAACCGATGCCGCTGAAGATGTCGCCTGCCCCCTGAAGGTGATAAATGTCGGCTTCCTCAGCCCCCTCATAGACCCCCTCCTGCGCCGAGGCGTAAAGCTGCGATTCCTTCTCCTGCACGCTCGCCCAATACGTCTGGATGTCCTGCTCCTGCCGCCCCGCCGTCGTCGCCTCGACCTGCATGGGGCTTCCCGTGTCGGACAAAACGCCCGACGCCGCGAGCGCCGCCCGCTGGTTAGACTGGTAGGCTTGGTCGTCCTTGCGCTGCTTCTCGATGTTCGCGTTTGCGTTCATCGCAATCTGCTGCGCGTTCGCTTGATCGACCTTGGCGTTGTAGTCGGCAGCCTGTGACGCTGCTGTCGCTTGCCGCGAAGACGCCTCAAGGGCAATAGTGGTAGAAGCGGTAGTAGCCGCAACGGAGGTTGCTACAACCGCCGTCTCAAATGCCGTGAAGCCTATTGCCGGGATAGCCATTAGGTGAGGTGCTTTAGCAGATAGACGTGAGGAACAGCCCGAGGATCAGTCCATCCCGCTTTTACCATGTAACGGTGAAGCCCCGTGTTTTGCGCCACAAAGCTGATGAGGTTTGGACAGTCGCGCTTTTTGGCGATCTGCTCGAAAAACTTGAACAGCGTGGCGATGGCTTCAAGCGTGGTGCTGGAGGCCGCGACCGCTGGATTCGTGCTGATGAAGTCCACGACACCGATCTTCCCGCCCGTGTCGAAATAGCAGAAACCCATTGCAATCGGAGCACCCGCCGACACGACGGCTCCGTGGGAAGTAAGGATCGACTGCGGAACGTGCGGAACGCCCCGTATGTCCCACCACTTGCAAAGCTCGGGATAGTCAAACGGGGGATCGAATAGTGTTACGTTCATTCTCGGGTCTGGTCTATCTGGTATTGCACCCCAAGGCCAAGGATATACATGGGGAGCGGGTCGTACCCTTGGATGGAGAACTGCGGGTCCAGCGAATAGCCTTGGAAGCCGCCAATCTTGATCTCGCGGTCGTCGGGCACGTTGGCCGCAAACGGAGGCGGTGCGTTGTTGTAGGTCGTGATGGGGTAAACCTGGATGTCGTTTACCTGAAGGACAGGCGGGCCCGACACGGCGGCAACGTAGGAGGACCACTGACCGCCGATGGAGTTAAGCATCCGAATATACACCGCCTCCACCGACTTGTACTCCGCGATGGTCGGCCCCTGAGCTGGGTCAATGTCGATCCGCATGGGCTGAAGCTGCCAGTTGATGGGAAGCCCGACGCAGACTACGTCTCCTATTGCCGGCGCGTAGTTGGGGATCACGACGTAGGGCAAGCCCGTCAAGGGCCCGCTCCCCGCTATGGCCGGCACAAGGCCTCGAATGGCCCAAGCGCCCGACCCCGAGGCGGGCACAATGGACGCAACGCAGGTACGCCCAACGAGGCAGAACGGAATCCCGCCGATCTGCTGACCGATGGGGTACGCGCTGGCAAAGGTCGAGAAGCTCGCGCAATCCGCGTAGCACATCTGGTTTAGCTGCGGGGCGCCCGTGTTGTAGGTCTGCCAGTCCACGGGCCAAAGCCGCTCAAGCTGGCACCCCTTGCCGTTGTTGGTGCCGATGTCGCGGAGCACCGTGAGCCACACCTCGTCGTCGGCGCCGTTCGCCCCGTAGATCACCTGCACCGAGATCACCTTGTCGCCTGCGTCCTGACCCGTCGAGTGCCCCGCCCACGCAAAGACCTTCTGCTCCATGGCATAGGTCATTGAGATCAGCGTGCCGTCGCCACAGACCGCCCAAAGGATCGGCTGGTTCTGCCACTGCTGCTGGTAGTCGAACTGCATGATCCCCGCGTTCGTCAAGTGCTGCGAGGTGGTCTGCATGTCCTGCGACATGTACTTGTTCGTGAACACGCTGAACATCATCTGCTGGAACGTGCGACCGCGGCGCTGGACGTACATGCACGCCTGCCCGATGATGAGCGCGGGAAGGTTTGGCGCAGACCCATTTACCGTATGCTCTAGCGCCTGAATCTGCGTCGGCGTGATGGCGGTCGTCGTGCCGCCCGAGGAGATGATCCACTCGGCTGACGCCATGCCCACAAACAGATCGGTCTGCGCGGCAAGCCACTGGATCGGCCCACGCCCCGGCGCGTTCAGCGTGAAGGCCAGCCCGTAGGTCGCCTGCGACTGGTCGTAGAGCGCAAAGTTTTCGATGTCGTTCGTTTGGCTGGCCCACACGTTCTGCGGTTGGTAGGACGAATACCCGTACCAGACCCGCTCCTGAAAGACCGTGATCGCCTGCGGGTAGCCGCGGTAGGCGCTCCATGCGCCCTCGCTCCAATAGATTGTGGGGCTGGTCGAGTAAAGCGGCGCACCGACGACCGTGGCCGTGGCCGAATACGCCGACGCGACCGCCGTGATCTGCACCAGCCCGTAGACGAACTGGTTTTCGGCCGTCAGCACAATGCGCGGCGGGGTCGTGCTGGCAAGTCCCGCCGTGCCCGAGATCCCAAACGAGTAGATGCCCCCCTGCAATTCCTCGCCGGAGATGGAATAGTTGGCATCACCCTGGCTGGTCAGACTCGTGATCGTCTGGAAAGTGGTCCCGTTGTCGTAGGACACGCCAATCGTGACCACCCCCGTCCATGTGCCGTAGGTCTGCACCTCCCACGTGCCGACCAAGTAAAGCTGGTAGCCGTTCGAGGAATTGAGCGTGACCGTCGGCAGCGTGTAGCTGGACGAGATTCCGGTAGCGAGCGCCTGAATGTAGGCCGTCGGGCGGTTGTAGGCCAACTGGAAGTAACCTCCTACCTGCGACGACACGAAGTTCGTAACGACCTGCCAATACCCGCTTGCCACGTCGTCTTTAAAGGTTCCGCTCGTGTGCGTCACGAGGCAGTTGTATTGGATGCCGCCGCTTAAAACGGTGTTTCCGGGAACGTACACGACGCCTCCCGACCATGCGGCGTTTGCCGCTGCCGTGAGGGTCACGCTCCCCGACACGCCGCTTGCCGCAATTGTCTGGTCCGTGGCGTTCTCGTCCAGCATGGGCGGCAATAGGAATTGAACCTGCTGCATCACCCATCCGGTGTTTGGAACGCCCGTGTAGACGTTTGTGTAGCGCGTGAGCTTATAGACCGGATAGTTCGGGTGGACGATGTACGCCACGTCGTTAATCACCTGAAGCTGCACGTTGCACACGTCGGCGGTCCAGTAGTTTGGGGCCGTGAAATTGGTCCCGCTGTACGGCGCGGGCACCTCGTACGTCGCCTGAAGCGTCCAATGCGCCGTGTCCATGTTGGGAGACGTCATGGAATTGTTCAGCGGGCCGTTGTAGAGGTAGTACGGGATGCCCGAAAGCTGCACGAACGCTCCCGCCGCATAGCTGTTGCCGCTCGTCCAATTCGGTAGACTTGTCGGGTTGACCGTGATCTGCGCCCCGCTCGCGCAGAACCTTATCCCCTGGTCGCAGAACTCAAGCTGGAATGAGACGCCGGGGGCCACCTGAAACTTTCGGAAGCTGGAGATCGACGCCGTACCCGCCGAGTTGATCTTTCCCTGCGCGATCCACTGAGACCCAGGGCGGCGCTGCGCCCCGCCCTGCTTGGTCGGGATCATGTTCTGCAACTTCCGGCAGGCGTTCCGGTAGTTCTCGATATCTAGACGGTTGTCCATCGAAGGCGAAAACTCGCCCCCCGTGAACTGCACCAGCGGGATGATCGAATTACTCATCTACCCGTTGGTTGAATATCTCCTTGACCGCACAAAGCGCGAACTGCCGATGGGGTTGAAGCGCCGCAGCTTGTCCTCGCCCGCGTTCTTGACCCGAGCATCCTGTATGCGCCGCGTGTACGCCTGCGCGAGCTGAGTGGACAACCTCATGTCGTCCTTGCGGAGCTGCGTGGCGATCATCGCCGCCAGCTTTAGGACTAGGCAGTCCGTAAAGAGCGAATCGTAGACCGTCGTGTCGGTCTGGTACTGGACATACACGATGTTTGCCAACTGGTCGTTCGTGTACAGGTAGCGCCCGAAGATCTCGTGCGGCGACCCCTGCGAGGAGTTGCCGCCACCCCAGCTTGCGCCCACCCCGCCCCAACCGCCCTGACCCGACCCCCATCCCCACCCACCCCAGCACCCGGCCCCGTTAAGGCTCACCAGCGCGATAAAGTCGGCCGGCAGGGCGTAGGCGTATAGCCAAGGCGCCCCGCTCACCGTATTGCCCGCAGGAACGCCAAAGAAGCTCGGGCTGTAGGTGTTCGTCTGGAACCAGTAGCCCTTCGTCAAATCGACCGTGAAGGACGCGCTCGATGTGTTGGCGATCAAACACTGGTACAGGTAGCCCGCGTAGATGACGTACCCGTTGACGGCGTAGTTGGTCCCGGGCGTCCATGTGGTCGCGCTCGACGGGATGTTCGTGCCGTAGGTCGCACTCGCCGGATTCGGGATGATGGCCTGACCCAAGGACGCAATCGCCTTTAGGCAGTTCCAGGGCGTCTCCCGCGCCACGCTTCCAAACGCCTGATTCCATGCGACGTTGCAGGCGACGGCGTTACCGTCGCTCTGGTTGGAGATCGACATGATCTTCCCCTGCCCGATCTGCATCAGGGCCAAGTTGGCGATGTCAGTTTGCGATAGTTGCTGCATTGTAAAAAAGTTAGGGGCACCCCGCCCAGAGATCCAACTCAGCAGGGTGCCCCATATACTCTGTGGTGTTACTGGCTGTTAGGGCTTCACAACCCGCAGGCGAAACACCAAGACCTTGCCAGCGACCTGGCCCACGATGGCCGTGATGGTCGCCTGAATCCACGAGCCCGAGACGCCCGTGCCCGGCGAACCGCCCACCGGCTCAACGGCGTAGGTGCCGATGACGTACGGGTCGGTGAACGCCGAACCGCCCGCGAAGGCGGTCGGGGCCGTGCCCGCGGCGGCGATGGCGCTCGCGTACCGGGTCGCGCTCGCGCCCTGCGGCGTGATGGCACCGGGGCTCGTGATGCCGGGAAGGGCAGTCTGGCTGAAAGCCTGATTGCTCGACACGAGACCGTAGCCCGTGATGTCATCGTCGCCCACGTTCAGCGTCAGGGTCGAGGCGACGGCTGTGCCGCCCGACACCGAGCTGTACGCCGGGTCGATCATGTCTCCCGGCTGCGCGAGGTAGATGTTGATGATGTCGTTGACCGACTCGTTGCCGTAGAGCTGGTAGATGGCGGTGACTTCCCGCACCTGACCAATCTCCACGCCCGCGTCGTTGTACTGGACAGGAAACGCGCCGAAGGTCGGCCCGAGGAGCGGGCCGCCACCGACGTAGTCCCCGATGGGAGCCGTTGAGAACGGCGCCTGCATGACTGCGACGTTCTGAGTGTAGCGTGTAGTTGCCATGGTAGTTGTTCCTTATTTGATGGTTACACGTTACTGCGTCTCATCCGTGGAGATGAGGACGACGCCCGCCTCCTCAAGCCGCGTCGCGTTGGCGGTGTAGGTCGTGCGGACCTGAATCGCGTGCGACTGCTGCGGGAGGATGTCGATCTTCGTGCTCTGCCCCTTCAGCTCGCCCAAAAGCACAAACTTCTTCTGGTAGGCGATGCAGGAGCGGATGGACGGCGTGCCGACCGTCGGGAGGAGCTGCGTGCGAATCCAGCGGAAACCCGCGAACTCGTCGAAGCGACCCTTCATCAGCGCGCGAACGTCGTTGTACAGCACCGAGTCAACCTGATCCACGTTGAGGAGCAGGTCGTAGAGCTGCTTCGCGGCGTAGACCATGACGCGGTCCATCTCGGGAACGTCGTTGGAATCGAGGATGAACAGCGCCTGGAGTATCTTGGCGAGGGTCATGCCCGTGTTCGTTGCGCCCGGGAACTGGACGCCGACCTGCTGCGCGGCGGGAAGCGCCGTCTGGGTCGAGGCCGAGACACCCGTGAAGTTGACGCCGATCGCGTTGTTGATGATCAGCTGGTCCTTCAGGCGGTTGACGGCGATGGCGTGGTTCATCGCAATCTGGTTCTGCGGATCGGGGAGCGAGCCCAGAAGGGCCGCGTCATCCTCGTCGATCCACGTTGCTTTCTGGTAACCCGTGGGGAGCACCCAGCGGATTGCGGAAGGGACATCAGACGGTTCCGTCCAAGCCGCGCGAGCCGTCTTCTGGCTCATCGCGTAGGACTGCGAACCCATCTGGCTGTACCGCTTCGAGTTGCCGACGACGACATCGCTGATGTAGTAACCAGCGAGGCGATGGTCGATCTGCTGAGCCATGATCTCATGCCAAACGGCATCGAAATCCGGCTCGTAATGTGGAGGTAGTGTGACTACTCCTGTTGCCATGGAAATTAGTGATGGAAATGCGTTAAGCTGTGCCGCCTACCGCCAGAGTGTCGGGAAATCCGGTCTGGTTCTCGGCTTGTAAGTCCGAGGAGCCACCGGGCCGCGCTATGCGCGGGTATCCATCGCTTTCCTCTGCCTGACCTCTATTGCCAGCGGGTGACCTATGTCAAGCGTTCAAACAAACAATCCCCGCCTTTGTCCCAAGATCGGTAGTCCTCGGCTATGCGCCACTTGCCGGGAAGGCGGCGGTGGATCTCGTCGCGCCCGATCTGGCCGGCGTAGGCTTCGGCCTCGATGTACTCGGTGTAAAAGAAGCGCGTCTTGGCAAAGGTCTTTAGCCCGCCCGCGACGACCAAGTCCTCGGCCCCCTGCACGTCGCACCATATCCAGTCCACCTTGTCGATCCCCATGCGGGCGGCGACGTTGTCCAGCTCCTCCATGTAAATTTGGGACGGCGGTGCAAAGCTGATGTGGGGCCATAGGGCCATGTGCTCCTTGGGTTCCTTGACGCTGCCTGAATAGGGGTGATTCGACGCCCGCCAGCCTACCAGCCCGCTGCGATCCCCTACGGCGTGCGGCACCAGTTCAAATCCGCCCTTCTCGACCAAGCGGTTCAAGTGCCACACGTTCCGCTCGTCAGGCTCAAAGGCGATGTAACGGTAGGGACGGCCAAGCGTCTTCAGGCACTCGACATAGCGGACGGTGTCCTCTCCCTCGGCGGCACCCAGCTCCAGGACAACCGGATTGTCGGTGTTCTCGATCACGCGCTTGTAGTGGGATAGGATGTCCATGGTTAGAGGCGGGGCTTGTCCTGCGGGCGCCAGAGATAGGCCCAGAGGCGCTCAAACTCCCACGCCACGTTCTCCCTGTAGTGCGCAACGACCAATTCGCCCTTCATGGCGCAAGGTGAAGCTCGGACAGATAGGGAATGTTCGGAACGACGGGCATGTGGTTCCCCTCGACGAACGGCACAAACTGCGGGACGCGTTGCTGGCCGACGATTCCCTTGTTCGCGTCCACCTTGGTCACGTCGGGGCAGAACACGCGCTCATTGTTGCCAAGGACGTGCGCCCACCATCCAAAGGTCGAGTTGGCGCGCAGCAGGTTCTTGGCACGCATCATCACGACCAAGTCGGGCAGGAAGTCCATGCGCTCGTCGAACTCCGCATGGTGCTCGTGCCGCTTGAAAAGCGACGCATCATGGTCCGGCCAAGGGTAGTGGTTGTCGCCGTCCTGCCAGGTGATCTTGTTGGGGTCGAGCCCGTAGCGCCAGCAGCACTCCACATAGGACTGCTGGCTCACCCATGCGAACGGGTTGCACGGCAGGCAATAGTCCCCTAGGCGCTGGTTGCAGAGGATTTCTACGGTCTTGATCCCGCTCACCATGTACTCGACCTGAGGCTTGAACCTGAGCCACTCCCTTACCTGCGATCTCGTGTAGATTAGGTTCTTTTGGTGCTGGCAGAACCCCTCGATGCGTATGTCGGTTTGCCCGTCCCACTGCTCAAGGTCGAACGATTGCCGGATAGGAAGATTATGCGTAACCGGAGGATGGTCCGTGCCCTCAAAGATGATGTTCCACTTCTGCGGATAGAGGCCACCCTGCACGTGTAGCTCGCAGTTGTATTTTTCGGCATAGGCTCGAGCGAAGCAGTAACCAAAGAGCTTGTTGCCTAGCCCGCCTCCAATGACGGCTTCGATCAAGGGCATGGGGTGGCTATGATTACGTCCTCAATGATCTCGGTGACGCGCCGGCCGCCGTCGCGCAGCGCAACGCAGACCTTCTCCAGCTTCGGCCAGTCGGGGAGCTTGTCGAACAGGCGGACGTCGTCCACCAAGATCACGTGGTCGGCGTCCGAGCGGTTGATCTCCTTGATCTCGAGCAGGACCGGGCAGTCCGTGTCCGTGTGCGCGTCCAGCCAGAAAAGCGTCGGGTAGTAGAAATGCTCGGTCGTCAGGAACTTGGAGGACGGCGCGACGTGGCGCTTGACGTTCATCTTGCCGTCCAAGTTTCCCGGGGCGTTCGGGTGCTCGACGATGTCCACCGTGGTAACCCGAAAGAAGTGATCCGCGGCCCACGCCGAGGTGTGCCCCTCAAGCGTGCCGGTCTCAAAGAAGTCGTGCGCGTTGTACTTGGCCTTGAGGGCCAGGACCAAGTCACGCGGGATGCCAAAGCGTACGGAGCCCATCAGGGTATGAGTTGACGGAGGTTGGGAACAATGTTGGCGCGCTTGTCGGCAACGTGCTTTAGGCCCGGTTCAAGGTTGCCCCAGTGGTTCTGCTTGTTTTCCTTGCACATACGGGTAATATTGGCGTCGTACTTGGCTCCGATGTCCTCGGCGGGGCCGATGTGATGGCAGTGGAGAAGCCAGCACGGGGGCTTCGCGTGCGGCCAACGCTGCCCGCAGTGGAACGAGCGCCCGTCGTGCAGGTAGGGGGCGCACTCGTGGGAGCCGAGGCCGTAGTGCATGTCGGACACGAGACGCGGGTTGAACAGGATGGCCTTGGAGTACCACTTGTTGTCGGGAGCACCCATCTTGATCTCGTCCCATATCTGCCCGCCGCCGGTGGGATAGGTCTCGCTGAACATCTCGAAACCGTGGGGCTTCGGGACCGCGGCCCCCATCTTCTCGTACTCGGCAAGGGTCGCCTCGGCGCCCATCGGGAAGTACAGCAATTCGTCCAAGTCGCACACGATGCACCAGTCCGCCTTTGTGCCCTTCCAGCAGGAGTTGCGGAGTTCGGCGTACTTGAGATCGTTCACCTCGGGGCAGTCCCACGGGACGACCTCGACGCCGGGTTTCAACGGGATCGGCGCACCGCCGCCCGCGTCGTGAAAGACCAGCTTGTCGGCAAAGGACAGGTAGTGCCGGATCACGTACGGGACAAGCCAGTCGTCCCCGTACCGGAGCGTGTGAACCTCGACGCTAGGCTTGGTACTCATTGGATTCGCGGATGTGGGTGATGATGGGGAGCGGGATGGCGCGGCCACGGGCTATTGCCTCCATGTGCTTGATGTCGCGCACGCCTCCTTGGTCGTCGCGGCAAGTACCCCCTGGCCTATTACGCACACGTTCATAAAGCGCCTGCGAGCCGCAGCATCTCCTCCTCGCCGTGCCATGCGCTCGCGTAGTTCTCGGCGTCAGGGCCGATCAGCTCCCGCAGCTTTGACAGGTCGTAGTCCACCTTGTTCAAGTCGCCGGCCACCTGACGGTGCTCGCGGCTGTACCCCTTGCAGAGCCCCTTGATGCCAACGAGCAGCATTTCCTTCTCGCTCGGCAGGTGAAGGTACTTGTTGCAGTAAACGTTCCAAAGCTGAACGTCGATCCACGGGCAGTTGAAGTCGGTGATGATGTTCCAGACGTGGGCGAGCAGCTTGGCGCGTATCGCCGTTTGGCAAAGCGAGGCGTGGCGCACGTTGCCGCAGTTGGACCACCAGCGATGGGAGACGTTGTAGTAGAGGGCGTTCCCCTGCCCTACCATGTCGAAGCCCTTGGCGAGCTTGTCCTCGCACCACTTGAACCAATGCGGGCTGAACCAATCGTCATCCTCTGCGAAAATGATGTAGTCGCCCTCGACCTTCCCTTCGGCAATGGCCGTCGCCAGCTTGTTCTGCATGGGCTCGGGGCCGTCCAAGATAAGCCACTGGTCGGGCGGCCTGGTCTGCCGCGCAACGTACAGGCGGCAAAGCTCCATGGCCTCGCCGCGCTCGGGGGTCGTGCAGGTGATCGCGGTCAGCTTCATCTAGTCGGTCGCCTCTTTGGCGACTTCGTCAATCGGGATGGGCGGCCACTCCTCGGGCCAGAGCTTGCCGGCCGAGTCGCGGTGCTTGAGCTTCAGTTCCGTATCGGCAAAGATGCCGATCCCCGTGTGCCGCAGGAGCCAGCAGAAGAAGTAGTCCTCGCTGTACGGCACGCGCTCGATCACCACCTCCTGAAAGTAGCCGTTATGCCGCTCGCCCGTGTTGCGGTCGGTGTAGAGGATGGCCGGAAACTTCTTCTCAATGTGGTCGTAAACCTCGATGTGCGTGAGAAGCGCCCCAATCGCCAGCTCGTACACCTGCAGGAGCCCGTTCTTCTGGAGTTCCACCTCGTGCAGGAAGTTGGCGCACCAGTGGGGATCTTTCCCCTTCACGGTGTACATCGCTCCCACGACAGGCAGCTTGTGGGACAGGAGGCGAAGAAGGCCCGCCGCGCTCTGCTCCACGTCGTCGTCATGCCAGTAAATCCACTTCAAGTTCGGGTATTCTTTGGCCTTCAGCTTGCGGGCGTTGGCGATCATCTGGCACCTGCCCCACGTGCGGCCACCCGTCACGACCGCCTGGATGAACTCGTACGGGCAGGTCTCGTCGGTCGAAAGCGCGGCAAGCTCGGCAAGGAAGGCGGCGTGCTGCTCGGCAAAGCCTGTCAGGGCCCGCATCGGCGTTGCTATTAACACGCCGATCTTGGTCTTTGTTTCAACCAAGTCGTCCGATGATGTCTTTTTCTCTAAGTCTGGTGTAAGTTCGCTCATTGTAGAGTAGGTCGTCGCCCGCTATGTCCTTGAGGCAGATTCGGTCCCCCGGCTTGAGCACGGTGCAACGCGCCCCCACGCTTGCCACCGTCGCAAACACTGAGGGACCGAAACGGGGTGTGCGCTCCGCATTGGCGGGGATGATGACGCCGTGCTCCATCGTCTCCCGGGCGGCGTCCTTTTGCACAAAGATGAATTGCCCTAGGGCTTGGGGGTGCTCGTTCATTTGCCCTCGTCCTCCCCCCACTTGGGCTGGATGGTGCGCCATTCCGCGGCCTTCGGCTCCGCTTTTGGCAGGCCGGCCACCGAAAGGTGCTTGTATGCCTCGGGATTCTGCTGCACCTGCTTCGCAAGCTCCTCGGCGGTCAGGCCGTCAGGAGTCAGCCCCTTGGTCGGGTTGATGGCCTCGGCGGCGTCAAGGTCGGTCCACTGGCCTGTGGCCTTCAGGAACAGGCGATAGGCTTTCGAGGTCCGCGCCTTTTCGCGGCGGGCCAGCACGGGCTTCACCTCCTCGTTGAAACGCCTCATGGCCGCGTTGTAGTCCACGGGCTTCGGCTGCACCTTGTTCACGATCTGGGGCGCCTGGTTCTGCCGGTAGCGGGCGTCCTCCTCCTGCTCCTGCTCGCGGAGTTCACGCCAAAGGTGTTCGTCGCTCATCTGCCTCGCACCGGACGGTTTTTGTTTGCTATCATTGATAGCCCCTTGGCCGTGGCGACCACCTCGTCATGCCGCGGGTGCGGCTTCTCCTTGGTGGGGTTCTCGGGGTCGCGGTTCCAGTAGGCGAACCAGTCGGCGTTTGTCTTGTCGTAGCGGATCGCATCCAGCGCCTTCTGCGCGGTCTCTGGGCTGTGCTTCGCCATTGTGTCGTCGGTCGTGTCGCCCTTCACTAGCCCCGCCTCCTTGCCCTGCTTGCCTAGGCGGGCCATCGCCGCCACGAAAGTCGCATTCTTCATGAGCGGGTTGTCCTTATCCACCCCAGCCCAACGCTTTGCGCCCTGCTCGGCCAGTTCAAGGTACTTCCCGTATTCCAGCCCCTCCTTGGCCGCCAGTTCCCTGACAAGCTTGTCCTGCCCCGCCCACATCTGCTCAAGGGCCTCGCTTTGGGCTTTCTGTGCCCCTAGCTGCCTCTCCGTCTCGTAGGCCACCAACTTCTGCAGGGCGGCGGGAGAAACGCCTTCCTCGTAGGCTATTTTGGCCGCATTGGCTACCGCAGCGGCGTCCCATGCCGCTTCAGGCACTTCCTTGGGGCGCTCGATCACGTAGCCCTCGGGCTTGTCGGGGGCGCCAACCGCCTTCCTGACCAGCGCCAGATGCTCGGCCCGCTGCTCGGGCGTCGCATCCTTCGGGAGCGGTTCCGCAATTCCTTTCTTCCCGAGCAAATCGTTTTTGGCCTTCCAAGCCTTAGCCAAATCGTCGAAGGTCTTGTACTTGGACAAGTCCTTGCCCACGTCACGAATGTCTTCGGGAGACTTCTCCCAGCGCGAATGGTCTAGGCTACCGTCCTCCTTCAAGAGCCCCTTGCCCCAATAGTCGCTAGTCTGAGAAGGGGCTGACCCGCCCGCCCGGGCCGTACTTCCTGAGGCGGGGGTCTCGGCCGGGGGCGGTGCGTTCGGGTCCAGGCTGGCTCCCGCTGATGCTGCTGCTGCGTCGCTCATCTTTTGAAATGGGTTCGGGTTTGGCGAACTCTTGGGTCGTCACCTTGCCGTCACTGCCTGTCTTGGTGACCTTCAAGAGCTTCCACATTTAGAACGCGCTGCCCGCCGACGCCACGCCGGGGCGCTTCGACAAGACCTTGATGGCGCCCTGCTTCTCCATCTTTTCAAGCTGGTCGTGGGCGTAGACGCTGCGGAAAGGCTCGTGCGTGACCTGCTCCATCTCGCCGTCGGGTCCGCGCCGCTCCTTGTAAATCTCGTTCTTGGTGAACGTGAGGTGCGACGCGCGACGCGCGATGATCTGGTCCTCGGCGGTGAACTTGGTCGAAAGGTACTGCCCGCCGTTCGTTCCCTCGACCGGCTGGTTGATCGTGCGGACCACCGTGTCGCGCACCCACAAATCGCGCGGATCTGCGGGCGGCTTCTCGCCCGCTTCCAAGTCCTTCAGGTACACGCCGAGGGTGTTCTCGAAACGAACCGGAGCCCACTTCAGGAGCCAATCCAAGTAGTCGGGCGTCAGGTCGCCCTGAAGCGGGTGCATCTTGGGCTCGGGCGGGGCCTTCTGCGGGATCACGTCCGGCTTCTGCCCCTCGATGAGCTGCGTCGTGATCTTGATGTTCTGCGTCGGCAGGTACGCCGTGACGCTCTTGTGGTGGATGTCGCGCAGCTCGCGGCTCACCCAGAAGATCGTGTGGTAGCCCCCGGGCGGGTCGAGGCGCGCCAAGACAGTCCTGCGCCCCTTGTTCAGCCCGTGCAACAGGACAAGCTCGTGCTTGTCCGTAATGTCCAGTTCGGTGATCTTGTCAGCCATGTTGGATTATGGTTTTCGCCTAGCCCTGTTGACTTTCAAGGGCTTGGCCTGCGGCTCGCTGCCCAGGAGGATTTGCCCCCTTGCGCGCAACCAGTAGGAACGCCGGCCCTCGTTTACAAGCAAATTGTTCTCAAGATATTCCCCGTCCTTTGACGCCTGCACGGTCAGGCGGTAGGCGCAGCAGAAGCTCTCGATGTCGCGCCACACGAGCTTCTGGTCGGCGCTGCGGGCGCCCTCGACCCCAAAGACGCGGTGATAGGCCCGCGCGAGCGCGTGGGCGGGCGTCTCCGCTGGCTGGTTGGATTCAGCCATTGGAGAGTTACTGCGCAGCGTAGCCCGTCACGGTCCAGTTGATGTTGGCCGATGCGCTAGAGGATTGGATGTTGACCGCCGTGTTGGGCGAACCGCGGAGCGGGGTCGTCAAGTTGACCGAGATTTGGCTGCTCGTGGCGGGCATGTTGACAGCGAAGATGACCGCCGCGCCGTCAAGGATCGATACGACCGCAGCCGTGGCCGCGCTGTTCGACAGGACAATATCGGTGATGTACGACCGGAGCGAACGCGGCTCCGCGCCCGTGTTTGTCACATTGGGGTTGCCGGTTGCGCCGCCGACTGCGGCGATCTGCTGCGCGGGAAAGACCTGTACTGCCGAGGCGCTCGCAAGGGGCGTGACGCCGGAAGTCGCCTGAAGTGGTGTGCGTGGTGCTACGTTTGCCATAGGATTGTTGGGTTAAGCTGCGGGGGCGGCGGCGCCCTGGTCGAGCATCCCGCCTGCCATCTCTTGGAACTTGGGGGGAGCCTTGCCGAGCGCACCCGCGCTCTTGGCGGCGATCTCGGCCTTCTTCAGCTCCAGCTCCTGTTGCTGCATCTTGACGCGCTTCGCCTGCTTTTCCAGCACGGTCTTTAGCGGCAGGAAGTCGTTTTCGGCCATGCCGTTGCCGCGCCCCACGTTCCGCGAAAGCTGGTTCCAGTTGAAGTTGTCCGCGATCTCGGGGCGCTGCTCCATCAGGGGGGCAAGCATCTGAAGCGTCTTTTCGGTGCCGACGATCTTGGCCTGCGACAAGGCCAGCGTCACGCGGCTCTTGATCGTGATCTTCGGCGCCGCAAGCTCGGGCTCGGCCTTCGGGTCTTTGCCCTGCACCATCAAGGACTGCGGCGGGTCTTTCAGCAGCCCGTTGCGGTAGGCGATCCCGATGGCACGCCGCACAAGCGGGTTAATCAGCTCGGTGCGGTACTGGTCGAAAGTCCCCGTGAACTGGTCTAACTTCTCGCCCTGAAGGAGCGCAATCGCTCCGTAGGTCGATTCGGTGATCTTCTCCTCCAGTTGCGAGAGCGCCTTGAAGATGTCCACGAAGAAGGCGCTGTTGATGGCCTTCTCCTTCCGCTCCAGCATAACGGCGATCTCCTGCGTGTCGCCCCCCGTTAGCCATTCCTTGGGCTCCACGCCTCGCGCCATGTCGTCGGCCTTCAGGATCGTGGCCGCACCAGAGGCCATCTCGACGTTGCCGTCAACCGAGTCCGGCACAAACACGCGCGGGTAGGCCTTCAGCTCGACAAGCGCGTCGTTGTACTGCGTCACGTAGTTGATCTGTCTCGCCTCTGCCAGCACCTCGAAACCCGGCGAGCACCCCCACACGTAGTTCTCGCTGCCCCACCTGGACCAGCGCACGCAGAAGTAGGGCATCTCCTCATAGCCGCCCTCGCTGACGATCTTCTTCTCGTCCTCGGCCAAGTAGTAGCTCTTGAACGCCATTCCCTCGTCGCCAACGGCGCCCTTCACCCTGTCGGCGTTCGGGAACACGCAATGAATGAACTTATACTCCTCGTCGAACTTCCCGGCCTTGAGAGCCTTCGCCATCTTCGGCGTCAGGTCAAAGCCCCGCTGGTCGGCCTGCCTCACCGTGAGCTTAAACCAGCGAAACACCGTATCGACGATCTTCTCCTCATTCTCAGCGATGCAATACGTCCCGACCTTGAACTGCTCGAAATTGTAGGTCGTTTCCTTGCCCTCCTCCATGAACATCAGCGCCGTGCCAAACGTGCAGGCGCTCCGGTTGTAGGGCTGAATGACCGAGTAGAAGTTTGACTCGCTGAACCAGTTGAGGATCTGGCTTGCCGTGTCGGCGGTCCAACGCGTGGCGTCGTCCTGGCCCTGATCGTCCACGGGGTCGCTCGGCGGCTTCGAGATGCGGTTGATCCTCGGGTTCTGCGACGGCGCGCTCGACGCCTGCTTCGTCAGGTTGTAGGGCGGCGACAGGTCAAGCCAAGGCTCGGTCGAAGGCGTCACCCAATTCCTGACGCCAACCGAGCAGGTCTGACCCGCCCTGACCGGCGCCGTGTCGTAGATTCGATTAAACCAGTTTTCCGTGCTCTCCGTTTTCTCGGTGTTGATGTCCGAAACGTCGGGCCAGAAGTATTGGCTTATCTGCTGCCACTGCGGGTCCATGACGGACGACCGCTTGGCGCGCAGGCCATCGGCCCTCTTAAAGAGCCGCATCCCTAGGCTGTCGGCCTCAGCCACGTCGCCCTCCCGTGTATCCCACCATGATCTTGCGCGTCGCCGCCTCCGCCTCGTGCGCCCTCACGCGCACCACGAACAGCTCGAGCAAATCCTCGTGCCCATGCACCATGTGCGCCGCCCCGTGCCGCACGAGCTTTGCGTTGGCGCGGTCAAGATCCTGCTTCATCTTCTCAAGCGTCTGCAGCTCGAAGGCGTCCATCGGGCGCTTCATCTCGCGCTTGAAATACTCGTGCCAGCTATCCGGCACGATCTTCTCGAAGCCGTGCGCCTCGGGTGAATTGAGGAGGCCGTCGATCATTTCGCTGGCGGCGTCATCGGGCCGTTGCCCCCAGGCGACATGGGGCCGCTTCCGGCCGGCGGCACGTATCCGCCTCCCGCGCCCGTTATCGTGGAGTTGATCGACTTGCGCCGAAGCTGCTGCCGGAACGTCGCCTGCTCGACCGCCAAGCTCGCCGCGTTGTTGGGGCTAGCCGGGGCCGTAGGCGGCGGGACCGTGGGGCTCTCGGGCGCGCCTCCGCCCCCCTGCTGCTGCTGCTCAATCTGTCTGCGCCATTTCATGCTCATGTCGGGTATATCGCCTTACAACTGAAAGAGGGATTCTGTGCAAGGTTTTATCGAAGCGATAGTACGCGATCCATTCCAGCGGGTAGGGCAGGATGTCCCACGC
>Ga0316221_1000828_pt1 | contig 36570 bp, 32 predicted proteins | sample TBH18007metaG_FD_206003 | JGI IMG/M metagenome (GOLD analysis project Ga0316221, IMG submission 206003) | Freshwater microbial communities from Trout Bog Lake, Wisconsin, USA - TBH18007 | ecosystem: Environmental > Aquatic > Freshwater > Lake > Hypolimnion/Profundal zone | place: USA: Wisconsin... | reverse complement strand
CATTGTTGCCAAAGAGGCTGCATTTGATATCGATCTTATCAAGGTCGATCTTGCCAGCAAGAAAACCGAGGAGGGGGCCGATTTTAAAGCGATCAATGTTAAGGGGTACATCCCTTTCCTTGAGCTTGAGTGTGGCGAATCGCTCTCGGAGAATCAGGTGATCCTCCAGTACCTTGCAGATCAAAAGCCTCAAACGCATCTCATCGCTGATTTTGGCACACTCGAGCGATATCGAACTTTAGAGTGGCTGGCCTATATCTCGACAGAACTTCATAAGGGATTTGGACCACTTTGGAATCGTTCGATCTCCGAAGAGATCAAAAAAATGGCGCTGGAACGTTTATCAGACCGTTTTGATTATGTAGAGAGTCAGTTGATTGGGAAGAGTTACCTGCAAGGTGATGGCTTCTGTATTGCCGATGCCTATCTATTTACCGTCATGAACTGGGCCCATTACTTCAAGATAGATCTTACCCCTTGGCCGAATCTCGTGGAGTACCAGCAGCGAGTAGGTGGGCGCCCAGCGGTTAAGGCCGCACTGAGCGAAGAAGGACTCAGTGCCTGATGACTCAGGCCTCTCGATGTATGGATTCAGCGGCTGGTTCCACGTAATGGTCGATTACAACAGCGCCGACGAGGTCGCCTTCTACATTGACGGCTGTTCGAACTGTATCAATCAGTCGATCCATCGGTAGAAGGATCGCAACGGCCTCAATCGGAAGCCCCACTGACTGCAATACCATGATCATGGTAACCATTCCTGCACTTGGTAAGCCCGGCGCGCCAATGGCCGCGATGACCGACATGAGGCAAACGATCATCTGCTGAGAAAGGCTCAAATCCATGCCAACCAAATTGGCGACGAAGAGTGCCGCCCCTGCTTCATAGAGTGCCGTACCATCACTATTGACGGTTGCGCCCAGTGGTAACACAAAGTGAGCAATTTCAGGTGATACGTCGAGCTTCTCTTTTGAAACCTTGAGTGCTATAGCTAATGTGGCAGCGCTGGAGCAAGTAGAAAAGGCGGTCACCATAGCTTCCTGAATTCCTTTGAAAAAAGCCCAAGGATGTTTCCGTGTAAAGAGCCATAGGAGCCCTGGGAGTATCACCAGTCCTTGGATCAAGGTAGCGCCGATGATTACCACCATGAATAACCCAAGATGCTTGAGCAGAGTTCCATCTTGTGTGGCTAGGAGCTGAGCTAAGAGGGCAAATACGCCAACAGGCGCTAATTGCATGATCCAATCGATCAGCAGCAGCATCACGCGAAGTATTTCGTCGATCAGCGTCTTTAGTACACGTGCCTGGTCCCCGAGTTGCGACATCGCGAAACCCAAGATCAAGGCGAATACCACTGTGGGAAGAATGGAAGCTTCTGCGAGGGATTTGAACGGGTTCACAAAGAGCCCATGTAGGAAGTTCTTAAAAAAATCGTCAACAGAGAGTGACTGTACGATCTTTGCGCTGGATAGGGAGGATTGAAGGAACTGAGTATCGACTCCTTTGCCGGGTTGGAATAGATTGATCAAAGAGAGTCCAACGGTGGCGGCTAGAATCATTGTGACGAGGTAGAACAGGAGGGTATAGCGCCCAATGCGTCCTGCTTCTCGTTTTCCGCCTAAATTCCCAGCTCCAGAGGTAACGCAGGTGAAGATTAGAGGGATAACAACCATCTTGAGGAGATCAATGAAGACCCCGCCGACAATCGATAAAAGACTGACGATCGGCCCTTTGTAGGGAACGTCGCTAGCTGAATGGTTGAGAGCGAGACCGACCAAAAGCCCAAATAGAGCGCCAATGAGAATGCGGGTATTGAGACTTTTCATAGGGATTTCGTACCAAAGGGCAGTTTCTGTGTCATGATCAATACGTGACGTCCTAGTTAAAGTTTTTGGTGTTCTTTTTTTAAGCGCATCCTAACCGACTTCAACGTTCACTCAGCATAGTGTTAACTAGCTTACACAATGCTTACATGTTTTAGGCTTAGTATCTTGTTTTTCGTCTGAGGAAACTGTGTCCGTGAAAGAACAAAAGCCAGTTAAGATCCCTCCGCCTAAAGAACTTCCTTCACAGGAAAAGTTTAAGCGAAATGTCGACTTTCTCCGTAAAAATGAATTAGAGCGAGAGCTCAGGAAGTTGGGGCTCTAGTCGTTGTCTTTAACTTAAAACGGAGTGCTCTGAACAATGGGTCTCTTGAGAAGATTGCTCGTTATTGGCCTTTGCCTTTCGTTAAGCGCTTGCACGGAACGTGAAATTTCCGAAGATGAAGTGCCTCTAGAGGTATTGAAGCTCTTCAAGCTCACCTATCCAAAAGCGTTGCACCCGATCTTCACCGTCGAGTCCAAGTTCGGTCAGAAAGAGTACGAAGTTGAGTTCGAGCTCAATGGAAAGAAGCGGAAAGTCGAGTACGATTTTGATGGGCTGACTGTGACTGCGGAAGAAGACTGACAGACCTTTTTTAGCGGCTTCCGGGAAATCTTCCCTTGTAGGACGGCGCCTAATTACTGAACATAAGAGGAATAGTGTCGTTTCCTTTTATGTTTTCAATGAGTTTTCTTATCCAACTTCTCCTGGTGCTTTTGACTCTTTTCTTCGAGACGAGTCCATCACGTGCTTCGGAAGCTGAGCAAGTCACTCAGAATGCCATTTCCTCATCAGGCACAGCGTTAGTCGAACCGCTCATTCCCAAAAAGAAGCCACGCTCCTACACCGAAGACAACGATGGCGCAGCGACCGATGATGCTTCGACTCGAAAGGCGGTGGTATTCAAAGAACAGTTGGATCCCTTTGAGTTACCGGAAGTTGATGTCATAGCCACAACACCAATCGGTAATACGGGACTTTCCAATAAGAAGGTGGCCGGGAATGTCCAGTCATCGGAGGATGAAGAAATCCATCGTCATGAATCCTTCGCGGTCAGTGATTTTATGAATCGTCGCCTCGAAAGTGTCAACATAAACGACGTTCAGAATAATCCCTATCAACCTGACCTCACTTATCGAGGTTTTGTTGCATCGCCCCTGGCGGGCACGCCCATCGGTCTCTCGGTCTATCAAGATGGTGTCCGGATCAATGAACCTTTTGGTGATACTGTCAATTGGGATCTCATCCCGCAGATAGCAATTGCTAATATGGAGTTGGTGCCAGGATCTAACCCGCTCTATGGACTCAACACCCTGGGCGGTGCTATTTCGGTCCGCACCAAAAGCGGTTCGACCCATCAAGGCTTCCATGCCCAATCCTATGGCGGATCCTATGGGCGTCAAAATTACCAGGCTGAATATGGCGGCGCTGAAGGTGGATTTGATTGGTACATGGCGGGAGCCCTATTTCGGGACAACGGCTGGCGTCCAAATTCACCGACATCGGTTAATCAGGTATTTGGTAAATGGGGTTGGAACGATGAATCAACAGATCTCGATTTCTCGTTTACCTATGCCAATAACAATATGCAGGGTGTGGGGCCAACGCCTCAAAGTGAGATTTATCAGAATTATTTCTCGATCTATACAACCCCTGATGTGATGACTAATCTCCTTTATTTTGGAACGCTCAAAGGAACGCATGAATTCACGGACAAACTCAAAATGGGTGGTAATGCTTACTACCGAAGTAACACCAGTACCAATCTGAATAGTAATGTGAATGCCGAAAGTTGTAATAACGGCTATGTTGGAGATCCTACGAGTTGCAGTGGGACAGACGCAAATGGTAATCCAACGGGCCCCTTTTACCCGGGACAGATCTTGTCCAGTAATCTCATACAAAATGGTCTTGGGATTAATGTCCAGTTGACCTCTGACTATGAAGTCTTTAATGGGGATAACCAGCTAGTCACGGGAGGTGGATTTAATTATGGCCACACAAACTATGGTCAAGGCCAGAGTAATGCGATCTTTTCACCGCTTCCCTATATGGTGAGTGTGTCACCTTCAGTCCCGAATGCAGTGGTATCTGGATCCAATGCGTATACCAATCTGTTCGCTACGGATACCTTTTCCCCACTGTCTTGGTTACATTTGACCGCATCTCTAAATTGGATGCAGGCTCAGATCAATACTTATGATAATACGCCCGTAGATCCCAATAATCCTGATGCTCCAACACCTGGGGCGCTTGCGAGTAGTAATCTCTATTCCAGAGTCAATCCATCGGCAGGGTTTTCATTTCAGCCTCTGGATGCCCTTGAGTTGGCTAGTCCCCTTAAGGATTTCACCACCTATTTCAACTATAACGAAGGATTCCGAGCACCGACTGCGATGGAGCTCAGCTGTGCAGATCCCAATGCACCGTGTTCACTTCCGAATGTCATGGTCTCAGATCCGCCTTTGCAAGCCGTCATTACCAAGACCCTAGAAATTGGTGCCCGCAGTAAAATTACTGAAGACCTAAAGTGGAACGCAGCCATTTATCAATCGAGGTCTTACAACGATATTCAGTACCTACCGGTCAATGGCGGAACGGCACAAGGCTATTTCAGTAATGTAGGTATCACGCAGCGTATGGGGGCTGAGTTCGGTATCAGTGGGCTTGTTTGGGAAAAACTCAATTGGTATCTGAGTTATGGCTTTGTGAATGCGACCTACCAGACGGCGATGGCCTTGAATGACCCGACAGGGCAGTCTGCGAACGGTGTGAACGTGACCCCCGGTAATCACATCCCGAGTATTCCGCAGGACACGATCAAATTCGGATCGGAATATGAGTTTTTGAAAGGACTTTTCCTAGGCGGTGACTTACAGTATGTAGGGACCCAGTTTGCTCGGGGTGATTACGCTAATCAGTACGGTGAACTACCCAGCTATACGGTTTTGAACCTCAATGCAAAATACTTCGTGACCAAAGAGATTGAGATCTTCGCAATGGGTCGAAATATCACCAATCAACAATATTATTCTTATGGTCAGGTCGGGCAAAACTTCTTTCAAGGCAACAGCCCAACCACCTTCCTGGGGCCTGGAGCTCCCGCCACGGCCTATGCAGGCATTCGTTTCCATTGGGAATAATCGCCCATTTAAGTTGAACGATCATCCCTTGGGTCATCTGTAGGCCGTGACGTTAAACCATCATAGAGGCACTCTGCATGGGATTTAAAAACCGAATACAGTCGTCATTTCCGCTCAAGCGGCGCGTGAATCTCACCATGGCCACCGTGATCGGCTTCATGGCCATCTTAAGCTTTCTCCATGGCATGAGAGAAGCACGTCTTTCGGTGCGGAGTGAAACCTGGTCCACCGTTCAGTTAGCAGGCGAGCTGCTTGAACTGTCCCTCATCAATCTCAAGACGCGCCCGCAAGATCTCGATGCCTTAAGAGCGCACTTGGGTCGTCTTGGGTCTATTCGTCACCTGAGGGTCGAACTTCAGGGTGTCTCTGCGCCAATGAATCTGCAGGCGGATCCAGTACCCAACCTTAATGAAGTGCCTGGCTGGTTTTATCGGACCGTGGCTCCGAAAGAGCCGATTCAAGTTGTCAGGGAAATCACAACGTCAGAGGCGGGTACTTACACCATAAGCATCATCGGCTGGCCCATGGATGAGATTGTCGAAGCCTGGGATGAATTGATCGATTTCATGCTGATCCAGATTTCTTTGTTGATCCTGGTGTTCATCTTTACGAATCTTGCTCTAAGAGGCATGGTGCGAGCGACTCAGTTGCTTCTCGATGGCTTGTCGTTCATTGAGCGGGGTGATTATGAAAAAAGATTGCCGAGACTCTCTCTGCCGGAATTCAATCGCGTGGCTGAAGGATTCAATCATATGGCTGATGCCTTGTTGAACAGCCGTAAAGAAGTTCAAGCACTCACACGTCATTCGCTATCAATACAGGAAGCTGAACGACGTCATCTGGCTCGGGAACTCCATGATGAACTCGGTCAATATCTGGCGGCGATCAAGATGATGGCGGGGACAATCAACAGTCACGTAGACCCAAAGCATTCGGTGATCGTGGAGATCAGTGTGCTGCTCGATCGTATGATGTTGACGGTTAGAAGGATGTTGCAGCAGCTTCGTCCTGCAAGCTTTGACGAACTTGGTTTCATTGTGGCGCTTGAGGCCCTCAAGGCTCACTGGGCCGAGAATAGGCCCAGCCTAAAGATAGAGATACGCTGTGCTGAGGTCGTTGATCAATTGGACCCGGAACTGAGTCTGCCTCTTTATCGTGTGATACAGGAATGTCTTACGAATACGGCTCAACATGCCCACGCGCACAACGTCCTTATCCAGATTGACGGTGCTCTGGGCGTGTCATTGGATCTTACCGTTCTAGACGATGGGATCGGGTTTGATCCCTCTCTAAAAGGCACAGGTTTTGGTCTATTGGGTATTCGTGAGCGGATCCTCAGTTTGTCGGGTCAGATCCATGTACATTCAAGCCCGAATCAGGGTACACGTATTTCTATCACAGTCCCTTGGTCTAAGCACCCCGAGACCTTAGCTTCAGAGCTTTAAGCCACTCAGTGTCAATTGATGGTTAATCGCAAACAAGACGATATCACCTGTGGTTTTTAGTTGAAGCTTGTCCTTGATGATGGTGGTGTAGTTGGAAGCGGTTTTACTGGTGATACCCAATTCTTGCGCCGCATCTGGAACGCTGAGGCCCCGTGCGAGCAGTTCAAACATTAAAAACTCTCGATCCGTTAAGGTCTGAAGGAGACGAAGATCCTCTTGAAGCGGGGGTGAGGTTGCGAGGGGCGCTTCGAGATCATCTTTGGATGCCACTTCACGAATTGTAGTGACGAGACGTTCGGTTGCATCACTTTTATTGACGTAGGCACGCGCACCGATCTCTTGAGCTCTTCGGATGTATTCGGGCTGATCATGCATGCTGAAAATGATGATTTTAGCCTTAGGATCCAGCTCAAGGATTCTCTTGGTAGCTGCGAGCCCACCCATGCCTGGCATACTGAGATCCATCAAGGTGATCGTAGGACGAAGCTCAAGATACGTCTTAATGGCATCTTCACCACGTTCAACCTCAGCCACAATTTCAATATCCTCTTCACTCGAGAGGATCATGCGATTGCCCATTCGAACCACTTCGTGATCATCCACCAACAGCAAGTTGATTTTTTTTATGGGCCTTTGAATTGACATCACCATCACGATCTATCCATACCATCTTATGCTCAGATTATAGCCGGATCGTTTTTTGAAGCATTGCCTTCTACACTGATCACAATTAGAGTGGTTTCTGTTGATGATTTTAGTTGATGTCCCAGGTTTGCCGTGCTGACTGTTCTGTCCATTACTGGCCCCATTTTCATGCTGATCGCGATCGGGTACGTGGCCGTGCGTCTGGGACTTATTCAGCCAAATAACACGCGGGCGCTCGGCGTATTTGTCATAGATTTCGCGTTGCCGGCATTGCTCTTCAGGGCGTTATCGAAGCGCTCTAATCTTGAGTTATTGAACCCCGATCTACTCTTATCGTATGCCTTAGGCTCCTTTCTAATGCTGGGTCTAGGCATTGGTTTTGGTGTTTTCGTTCAACGTCGAGGTCTTCAGGCCTCTACCGTCTTTGCCATGGGGATGGTGCTCTCTAACAGTGCCTTCATGGGGTTTCCTATTGCAGAAGAATTAATAGGCGCCAAGGCCAGTGCGGCTTTAGCGGTCTATGTCATGGTTGAAAACCTATTCATGCTGCCCATCCTCATAGGCTGTGCGGAGTTAGGGCGAAAATCAGGCAGTCACTGGGCCCCAGTGATCCGTGGAATACTGGTCCGGCTGATCAAAAACCCCTTGATTCTCGCGATCCTTTCAGGCGTGATCTGTTCATTATTGGATGTACCGATCGTAAAGCCACTGGGAAAAACCATTGATCTGTTGGCAGGATCGTCTGCGCCGGTTGCACTGTTTTATATCGGATGCACCTTGGCTGGATTGACCCTTAAGGGCATGGTCACAGACATTACGAGCGTTGTGATCGGGAAACTATTGTTTCACCCCTTGTGCGTGTTTTTGCTCTTTCTTTTACTGCCATTAGAAGATCCCACTCTCACGCAGTCCGCCATCATTAATGCGGCCATGCCTATGGCGACGATTTATCCATTGCTTGGGCAGAAATACGGCTATGAAGGGGTATGCTCAGCCGCCTTGGTGGCGACGACCGTGATCTCCTTCTTTACGGTCACGGGTGTTCTTTATCTGGCCCAGAGCGGCTTTTTCTGACGGGGCTCATTCATACTCCATAAGATCTTCTTAATATTCTGTTATGCTTGCCATGCCTCTTAGCCGAGGCGGCCGGAGAGTCTCTTTCCGTCGCCCTATAAGAACATTATTTAAAGGAGCCAATATGAAAATCAAAGCCAGTGTTTTGCTCTTGAGTTCGCTTGCCGCAGTCGCATCTGGGTCTTTAAGAGCTGAAGGCATGTCGATGCATAAGCCACCGTCGGATGCCCCAGCAACGCCAAGCGCAACACCCGCACCGGACCATCAAATGATGGGCATGGGTGACATGGGAGGCATGATGAGTGATGAAACGCTCAAGAAAAAGCAGGAGCACATTCTGAAGATCCATGATTTATCGAACAAGATCCTCGCCGCAACCGATGATAAAACCAGAGAGCAGCTGAAGAGCGAGCAGTTTAATCTCTTGAAAGCGTTTGAGGCGGAACACCACATGATGATGATGCATCACATGATGCAAATGATGCAGCAAGGTGGAATGGGTGGTGGTATGGGCAATATGAACGGCATGCAACACGCTACGCCGAATGCAAAGCCCTAATTCCTCATGTTTCACTGGCCACTTAGGGTTTTCCTACTTGAGGGCGTAGCCCTAAGTGGTGTCTTTTGGTACCTTAGGTCTGTCTTTCGATGATGATTCGATTTCTTCACGCTTTAGTGATTCTTCTGCTGTTTTGTTTGAGCACATATGATCGGATTTTGGCAGGCCCTTTGAGCGAACCCAACCCGAAGGAACGGTCTCAAGCGTGTCATCAGTCAGCGCTTCGAATGGCCGCTGAACGCTATGTTCGCGCTTTGGGTAATCGTTTCCACTTCAGGGATGTTCGTTGTTCCGGACGATGGGCGGTTGTTATGGGTGAAATAAACCTACCTCAACCCGCCAAGAACGGTCCTGAAGGCGTGGGTGCGAGTCTCATTTTCAGGTATGACGGCAGAGCGTGGATTCATGAGACGAGCTCATCTTCCTGCGGGCGTTTTGACTCCGATCACCCTGAAAGGAAGCCCGAGGATGCAAGCATTCCTGACGAGCTTTATGTTCTAGGCTGCCTTGTGGGTTGAATACGAAGTTGGCTTAAAAACCCATGTTATTGAGAGGTGAGCCCTGATCACTGTGTTTATTTGGGATCAAGTACGCGCACACAATCTAATGAATCGATGCCCCTAATCGATCGATAAAATACATGGCTGGGATGGCCACAACCCAGATGCCTACGAACTTCCAGTCGCTAGCGGTCATATGATGGGACATTGTCGATGTCTTAGTACGGTTTGTCGGGCTTTTCATTGGCACCTCATAAAAGGTTTTTAATGCTGTATACCTGTGTGACTCAAGCAAGACCACTTTTCAGGTAGCTCCCAAAATGGCCTCCGGTTGCAGGTGGCCATACACAAGTCGCACTATCTCTGCAGCATTCTTCATGCCAACCATGAAAGCCAATAAAATTAAGGGGCAGAAACGTTATGAACATAGATCCATTGGGTATAAGCACCTATTCTGGTGCGTAGCAACCCATTCTTTGAACCCGTGTTCAGACGTCTTTCATAAAACCGATAGGAACACCTAGGTGAGATTGCGGTATTCTTGGTATGCAGTTTTATTCTTTTTTTCCAAACAGAGAACCGAGGCATCTTGGAGCGCCTCGTTCTTCATAACGTGGATCAAAACCAATGTATCCAGAAGATCTAGAATCTTTGCTAAGAGAAATCACGGTCAGTGCCATTGAGCACGATGCTGAAGGTGCTGAAGAACCTGAAGATCTCATTTTTGCGATCGAACAGGCGGTAGCAACCCGTAAGATTGTGGACTGTGTTCAATTTGAAGAGCTTTGGGAACAAACCGTTGATCCTGAAGTGGATGATTCTGGGGTGTCTTTCTTCTTCATCGGTTTAAAACTATCACCTGAAGTCTGTGAAGAGGCCCAGGAGTTGGATGCTGCTTTAAATGAAGTAACTTGGACTTTGCTGATACCCAATGTGGACTCTTTGAATGATGCTGAACGTCCACAAACAGCCAAGGATCTTTTGGCCTTGGCTGAAATCGATATACCTAATAAGTCGACGACCGATTACGAAATTCTTAAGGAGATCATCCAATTCGATGATCCGGGTCCAACCCTCCATTAAGTGTCCCTGACGATGTCTAGAACCTTGCGCGGGTCTGTAACGGATCTCTTAGCATACCTCTGTCTTTTATTGGTTTTAGTGTTGAAATCCAGTGGGGTCAACGCGGATATCACCCATAACCCTCTGGATCCAATCGATACATCGAGTCCAAGGAGCACGCTGGCGGGTTTTTACAAAACCATGGGCGAAGGCTACAGCAACGTGTGGGGCCCTAAGGGATTTGTACCTACCTACCTTAATTCAGGGCGGTTGTTTCCCGAAAATGAAGATATGCTTACAGCGATCGACACTATCCGGAACGACCGAATTAAAACCGCTAAATTTCTGGATCTAAGCGCGGTTCCGAGAGCAGTTCTCTCTCAGTCAGCTTGGCGACTTACCATCCAACTCAAAGAAGTCCTAGACCGCCTTGATCTACCACCTCTTGATCAGGTCCCTGATGCGGTCATGATGAAGGCATCGGGACAAAAACGCTGGATTGTCCCAGGTTCTGAGATTGCAATTGCCCTGATTGAAGTGGGTCCAAGAGCAGGGGAGTATTTGTTTACTCAAGACACCGTCGCCCAAATTACATCATTTTATGACCGCATCAAGACGCTCCCTTATAAGCCAGGGGCTTCTGAAGCAATGTATGACCATGTTTTTTATGAACCTTCCGGGGTAGCACTGGCATTCTTCCGAATCATTCCACCCCGATGGTTTTATGGCTTCCCCTCATGGACTAAGCGCTTAGTTCTCGATCAACCTATATGGCGTTGGTTTGCAATCCTATTGGCTGGTTCACTTCTGTTCGGAGGCTTATGGCTGTGTATTGCCATGGCTTTTCGATATCAAGGCCCACACTCGGAACGTCTTAAGTTTTGGAACCTATTACCGGCTTCTTTCATGTTAATCATGTCGCCCACGGTCGATTTTTTTATGGGCGAAGTTATCAGGGTTTCTCCTAGTTTATTTCAATGGCAACCGCTTTTGCTCTGGGGTCTTTTTTATCTCTCCTTAACTTGGTTTGTCTGGGTATTAGGACGAATCACGGCTGAATGGGTCATCGGTATAGAGCGACTTCAATCCAATAGCACCGATAGCCAACTGATCCGTCTGTTCCTGAGGCTCTTTACCACAGTCATATCGTTCGCCATTTTGATGGAAGGCGCTAATCGTTTAGGCCTTCCATCCTATTCCATCATGGCAGGACTGGGCATTGGCGGTCTTGCGGCGGCCCTAGCGGGGCAACAGGCGCTTGCCAATTTATTGGGTTCTCTCATCATTATGTTCGAGAAGCCGTTTCGAATCGGTCAGACTATCAAGACGGGATCCATTGAAGGTCGTGTTGAAGAGGTCGGATTTAGAAGTACCCGTATTCGAACGACCGAACATACCCTGATGAGCATTCCGAGCAGTGGGCTCATTAATAACCCGATTGAAAATTTATCTACACGGAAATTCTGGCGCATCAAACGCCTTTTTTATCTGGCTACTAAAACCCCCGTGACACACATTCGATCCTTCCAGCACGATGTTCGGACTTTGCTGGAGGCGCATCCTTCCTTAAAACCTAAAACCGTCCGCGTGGTCGTCAGCGACATCACGGGACATGGCTACGAACTACTGATTGATTTTTGTATGACGGAAGCGGATGAATCAATCCGACTTCAGCTTTGTGATGCACTGTTTCTAAACATCGCTGATTTTGCCTCTAAGCATGCGATATCTTTTGAACAAAACCGGATGTGAGCGTAAGTCTCGCTTCCTTTTTATTTTTTTCTCATGATGAGTCGCATTGGCTGTGCGGCCCATCATGCAACAGCCTAAGGATGAGTAGTGATGACGTTTCCGCAAGTTGATCTTTTGATAGGTGGCTCACTTTTGATTGGAGGCGTGATTGTCTTGTCTTGTGCCTTGCAGTTGCTCTTCAGAAAAGCGGTTGGGGAAAAAACCATCAAGCAATGCCATGAGGTTGGGTCGGATTATTTCTCTGTCGTCGGTACTTTTTATGCCGTGTTATTGGGGCTCATTATTTTTGATGCGCAGTCGCGCTTTGAAGAGTCCAAAAACAATTTAGAAACAGAGGCCAGTTCAGCCATGATTTTGTATGTGAACGCAGGCAATTTACCCAACCCTTATTCGACGGAGATTCGAAAGCATTTTGCCGCTTATGTGGATCGCGTATTGAATTACGAATGGGACACCATGACTCATGGTGTGCATGATCCTCTGGCGCGGGATGAGTTGGTCAAGGTTACCGAGCTCATCGGTAAGGTCGAACCCGTTACAGAGGGTCAAAAAACGATCTACGATAAGATCCATGACAATCTTTCGGATGTCTGGAAGATGCGGCGACAACGCATCGATGATTCGGCATACAACATTCCAAGACTTGAGTGGATTGCGCTCGTCGTGGGTGGGGTGGTCACCATTTTCTTTGGTTTCTTCTTCGTTATGGACCGAGTGTTCATACAACTCGTTATGAACGCATTAGTGACGTTGGTCATCTCTTTGAATATCTATCTGGTCTGGCAATACGGTAACCCTTATTCGGGAGAAATAAGGATTTTGAAGAATTCATACGAAGCTTTGCATACCTATATCAAAAATCATCCGTAACGCAGCCGGCCAGAGTGAAAATCACGGCTTATATTGCGTGGAGAACTCTCGCAATGAGCACCTCATGCCCGGATGGGGTTGCGCTTCCGCCTGTTGTCTCAAAAAATCAGAGACCTCCTCAAGACCAAAGGATGTATGCCCAGATGTTAGGAATGGATCTCGAGTCCCGTTTTTGAGGGCTTCGATGATGTCTTGGATCTTGATGCTGCTTAGATCTACAGCGGGGATATAGGTAAGATCTTCTCGGGCCGTTGCTTCGATGAGTCCTGCATCAAGCAACAGGCCCAGCGTTTCATTCACCACATCATGGGGAACCTTCATCCACTTCGCCAATCTCTCTACCGACCATTCGGGTTCACGCTGAATAAAGGCTTTTGCGATCAGGGTGATGAGGGTCAATCCGATGTTGATGCGACTGTCTGCGCCTAGATTTCGAAATTCATAGTGTGTGCTGATTCGGTGCGGGTGTTGGTAAAACATAGCAGCCGCTGCACCTAGAAGCAAAATGAGCCAGGAGCATTGCACCCACATCAAGATTAAGACGAAAATCAGGAGTGAGGAGTACATGGCCTGATAGGTGGCCGATACGACAATGAAGTGGCTGAACCAAAAGCCGGACAGTTTCCAGCCTAGGGCTCCTAAACATCCGCCCCAGAGCGCAGCCTTCCAATGCACCTGTGTTCTTGGGATGTACCCATAGATAAGCGCGAAGACCAAGGCCACCGGAATAAAAGTCAAGATGGGGTCGACCATCATCAAGGCTTCTTCCATCTGTGAGTGATCTTTGATTTCCCGATAGAGCCTGCTTGAAGTAATGAAGCCACTTAAGCCTGTGGATGAGAACCCCAGTACAGGACCCAATAGGGCAATGCTGAGGTAATCTCCCGCGCGTTTCACTAAGCCTCTGGGCGCTTTGACGCGCCAGATGTCATTCAATGCCGCCTCGATGCCACCCAGCATTGATATGATCATGTAGAGGAGGGAGATCAGGCCGAAGAACCCCAATACACCCACATTAATGTTTTCGATGAACAGTAAGAGTTTATCAACTAGTACGGGTGCTTCACTGCCTATAGGCTTTAGGAAATCCAGGAGAAACGGTTGCAGTTGGTTGTGTATTCCAAAGGTCTTTAGGAGCGAGAAGCAGATCGCCATACCGGGTACAAAGGATAACAGTGAAGTGTAAGCTAAACTTGCCGAGCGATAGAGAAGGCCATCTTCTAAAATCGCATTCATCATGGCCACCAGCCAATAGAAACACTGGTGGGCAGCTTGCCTAAATCGTCGTGTCTGCGCTTTGCGGTTGCGGTCCATGGAGTGATTGCGTGTCCTAGGTGAGCGTCAATCTCGAAGTTTCTTTGGATTATAAACAGAGAATTCAGATCTCCTCAGGAATCATCTCCATCTGTTTGGAGTTTGGTATAGAGTAGTCGGCGTTTCATGATCTTTTTTATCGGTGCTCGGCGATGGAAGGGATCTGGCGTGTCTCGATCAGACAGATTAATCCCTCTCATTTGGTATAAGGATCGACATGAAGTATCAAACCGTGTGGCTTACGCTTCTACTGACCGGCTTTGGATCAGTCGCTTACCCTGAAACCATATATGGTGAATCGTTTTCAGGCTCGGGTGTCTATCATTCGAGCAGTACGCCTAAGAAGACCCCTCGAGGCTACAAGGAGTGGGAGCTCACATCCTATTCTAAGGACATGCAGATAGAGGGTATGAGCTATCGATCGATTCGGGATCAAACCGAATATCACTGCCATAAGGGCATAGCCCGCTCATTGGATACGATTTATTATGCCGAACCGATGGGCAAGGGGCGGATCGTTTATGAAACGACTACCTCCGATGAGTGGTTCATTCTTGAGCCCGATACGGCGCCTTATCGAGACTTCATTCGTTTGTGTCAGAAAGGGTCAACGTCACAGTAACTGAAAAAAGACTATCTAACTTTGGTCTTTGAGGCCTTAGGATATGGCTCAATCTTATGAGGCTCTTTTTATACGATCTGATGACTGAGCGGGCATACCTCGACGCGTCTTTAGCCTTAGTAGAGCATCATTCTTGTGGTTGATCGGAAGCCCTTTGCCCACCTAGCATGAATTCAACCCAATACGGAATCAAGGGCTTTAATCCGTGAAACAGTGCAAACGGATGCAATTAATCGTTCGATCAGACAATAGTTAGGATGAGATCAATGGCGAAAGTTAGGTTTGAATCGTTAGTCAATGCAGCCGCTAAGGTTTCGGGGAAACAAGACATCACTCCAAGGGATGCGGCAGAGTATTTTTTATCGGTTGGAACAGATTATAAGGGCCAAAATCAATCATGTTATAGCGCATTCGGAGCCAAACTCAGTACTGAACTCAGTATTGATCCCCTGAAATTACATACGGCAGGTGTGTTTTCGTCCGAGATTACCATCGCCAGTAAGGTAGAGGGGCTGCATAAGGCTCTTTTGGTCTGTCAGATTGGCCCAAAGAACACACTGACGCAGCCCGCAACGCCAAGCAGTATGGGTCGAAACCTCACGGTGATCGCGCCAAAGATGCTTAACTTTTGCTCAGGCATGCAGTATCGGGGCGAAATAGAGGCTCGATTGTTTGTAGGTTTATCCTTCAATACCAATACATCGATCGCGGGGGCGAACGCGAACTTAGAGATTAGCGGAAAGGCAAGAGGCGCGATCAGTGGTGATTATTTTTATGCGGAGAACATAATCCCCCTTCCATTCAGTCAAAACTCGGATTTAAGAAGGACGTTACCCATATTACTGAGTGTTGACTCATTTAAGGAGTTCTTAAAACAGCCCGCCGTCGATCTGATCAACGACAAAAATTGGGCTGAGAAGAAATTGGAGCTTAAAAAAAACACGACGCTCTATAGTTATCTTCGAGGGAGCAATATAGAGACTTCAGCATTGGTGCAGTACATTGATAAGGGGCTTCAAAGCGAGGGTAACCCAGAAATAAAGAAACAGGCTGAAATCATCCGACGAAATCTCACTACCTACAAAGAGAATACCGTACCTTCAATAGTCACGAGTATCAGGATCTTCACCGGCGAGGTACAGGGAGAAGCAAAGGCTACTGTTGAAGCGAGTCTGACAGCAGAGGCCATGGGTTATCAGGGTGGTGTTACTACGAGCAATGTCATAGGCAATACATCCGCGTCCTATCGGCCGGTTTATGTCCGATTCCAGACGGCCTATCCAGCGAAAGATACATCCAGTAACCCTATGTTCGTCGTCATGACGCAAGATACGACCATCTGTTATCGCTCGTGGAGTTTTCAGTTACTGAATTCAGCGAACAGTGCGAACATCGGTACGCTGATCAACAAAACCAAGAATATCGAATCTAAGGTGTACGGTGAGCGCCAAATGTCTTATGTGACGACGACCGTATACTGGGCATCGAAAGATAAGATACATCCTTACTGGGAGGGGAGCGGTGCCGCTGATTCTAGTGCGCGTCCCAAGGAGGTTGCTTCTTATTCGTTGGCAGGAACGGGTATTTCCTTTGGAGCTTCATTTCTCCTTAGTGACTTGAAAGAAGCCCTTGAATGGAACTATTCACCACTTGAGGAGTTGGATTTAGAAGAAATACTCGCTGCCCCTCAATTAGTGAATACAAGCGAAGAACCTTATGAAGTCAGGAGAGTGAGGGTTTCGCAGGCTATCAACGCGTTCGATGATTGGCTCAAGAGGACCAATGAATTAAAAGCGCTGAAGGCATTGTTCGCCCCCCATAAAGAACCGCCCTGTGTGCCTGGATTGAGAACAATTGTTGACGGGGGTCAAGCAGATGAACTGGAGCAGGCGATCGCTTGGTTGCTCGGTAAAGACTCTTTAAATCAGGATGCAAGCCAAACCATCGCCACGAAACTGAAAAAAAGATTGATCGATCCTGCTTCAGCCACACTGCATTTATCAGCCAGTACCCCAAGGGCAAACTCAGCAACAAATCAGCTCGCTTATCGTCTGGCTACAGCATGGACGACTTCTAGAGAAGAAATCATCGCTTCAAAGGTTCAGATGGGGAATACCTATCTACAACAACAACAAGAATACACAGCCAAAAAACAAGTCATCACTGAAGAAAATAAAAGGCGCGCATTTCTCAATCAAGAAATTCGTGAAATCAATGAAGGTTTATTTGAATTCATGGCGCCTAAAACTGAGTATATGCAAAAAGTGGCTGAACAGCTGAAGGTCACACTTGAGCAGCTCTATGAGCTCTTCGAAGATGAAAAGGTCAAAAAAATGATACTCGAGTATGAAACTGCATTCGGTGTGGACGAAGACGCGGCGATCATACTTGAATCCGGTTTTTTATGCCGCGATCCGCAGCGGATAACACTGACCAGTACCTTGCTGACCAAAAAGGAAGGTGGTCGCGCTTCTGCAGTGATGGGTGAACGGATTGAACTGAAAGCGAATACGGAAAAAAAGCTGATCAATACATTCAATAGTTCGCAGTCCAATATCAGTTTAAACGTGATACGAATCCGCTTCAGAGTTCAGTCTAAGTCTACAAAGGAAACCACATTATTTAATACAGGATCGTTCAAGGTACTGGGCAATGGCGGAAAAATTGAACTGAAATCGGTGTCTGAAGCAGGTTCAGAGGGCATTGTTGATGTAGCCGTTAAATGGTACGGAGCCACGGTGCAACCTTTAGATGATGTCGTTAACTACGAATCAGGTGTCCCGCCTGTAGCGCTTTATTGTCAGTAAGGTTCTATAACGCCGTGCAATGATCGCAGGAGACAAGATCCAAGATGGTTTAATGCTCAGTCCACTGCGGGGCTAGCTAAAATGTCTTGCCGCGCGCTCGAAGCTTGAGTTTATGTTTTTTGCCTTTTCTTAACGTCAAGTCAGGTGTATCGATTCCGTTTTCGTCAAGTGCCTCAATCTCACCTTCATCAATTTTGTTCATGAAGGCTTCGTAATCACCCTCTACCTGACCTGCATACAGGTTCCCGAAGGCTTGCATGGATCGTTCGAAGCGAGTGCTTTTGCCAAGGTAGCCACTGATGGCAATGGAGTTGCCTGAACGTGCATGCGCTCGTGCAAGGGCTTGCCCTTCAAGGTGAGCAATGGTGAACAAAGCTTTTGCATCGAGTGTTGCAAGATCGGGTGCCCATTTCATATCCCGTAATTGACGAACATAAAAATGCCTGCTGACCCCTTTGCTGTCGGGTACGCCGGTTACCCAACCCAAGAACAAGTCGCTCGCCGCCTGAATCAATCGTTGACCGACGATGACACGCTGACCCTGATGCGCGGGGCCTTCATAGGGTACAAAGGGTGCCAAGACCGATTCTGTCGCTTCTTTGGTCTGGAATAACAGCACATCATCGATGTGGCGTCCTTGTAAGAGATAGACATAGGCCGCCATGCCGACACTGCCTACGCCGACAATTTTGTGAGCAACATCAACCACGCGATATCGTTGCAGGACTTCCCGTGAGGAACCTGCAAGGGTTTCCTGGTATTCCTCATATTGACGATGTGTCGAGTCATAGATATGACCATCGCTAGAGACCCGTATTAATAGTGGTGGGTTATGAACGAATTGCCGCTGCCCATCCACAACCTCAGTCAGTTTTTCAATCGCAGATCGGTGTTCTCTCGAGTGCGCTTTTTCGAGATGGCCCTTAAGGCGTTGAACGCCTTTTTGTCCGCGTAAAGCGTTTACTTCTGTTTCTAGGGCTCTTTCATCCGCACATTCATACCAGATGTCGATTTCGTTCAACTGCGAAAGTTGATGCATCTTTTCCCGATAGGACTGCCCAACGCGTAAGGTGATCTTAGACGTAATTGATGTACTGAATTCTAGTTCTCGGCAAGCGAGTTCAAAGGATGTGACTAATCGATAAACATCCCATTCAAAAGGCCCCTTGTAGGTTTCGTCAAAGTCATTGATGTCGAACACCACGGAACGGTTCGGTGCTGCAAATAAGCCAAAGTTGGCTAGATGCGCATCGCCACAGAGTTGTACGATAAGATCTGTTCTCGGCCGTTCGCCTGCAAGATCGTTCGCCATGATGATCGCAGATCCACGATAGAAGGAGAGGGGGCTTTGTGCCATGCGATGATGACGGAGTGGGACAAATTCCCCGATCCGATAGCGTTCTTGAGCTAAAAGCCAGCCAATCGGATCACGGGTTAATTTATGGGTCTTCCAAACGGATAAATCCTTCCGAGAGAGGGTGTCTCGATTGGCTCTTCCAAATGCTGCACAGGCTTCTTGGTCAAGGAACAGGGTGTCTTGATTTACTGGAGTTTCGCCGGTTGTATCATTCATATGTTTTTACATTAATACAGCTACTTGAATGGGATCCATTGGATAGCGATAGGTGGGTGCGTAGGACACTGACCCCCCTATAAATTAGACTAGCTTTCAGTTTCTTGCAAAGAGACATTGAACAGAGTCGATCGTCATTTCTTGGATGGATTATGGGTGCGAATGAATGTTATGTAGTACCAAGACAAGGCTAATCCTCATGAGAAAACGCTGGGGTATCTATATGATATGGATCGGCCTAGCGGCTGGAGGTGCGTACAGTTCTGAGTTGCCTTATGGCGTCGTAAAGCTTCGAGATATAGTGCCGGGTATCCAGGAAGACATCCGCTATGCGTCGGTCAATAACTTTACGGGCCATGAGATAGCGGGCTATCGTAAGTCTGAGTGTTGGCTCAGAGACGAAGCCGCCATAGCCTTGGCCAAGGTCTACCGCACAGCACTTGATCGTGGCTTGAGTCTCGTAGTGTATGACTGCTATCGACCCAGAAAAGCCGTGCTCGCCTTCATTGAGTGGGCGAGATCAGATGATGAGCGCACAAAAAAAACTTATTACCCTAATGTGCTCAAAGAGCAGCTATTCAAGGAAGGATACATCGCTTTGGAATCCAATCACACCAAAGGGCAGACTGTGGATATTGGCTTAGTGGGTTTAGATTTTGGGACGCCATTTGATTATTTTGACCCCACATCGAATACCTTGAGTCAGGCTGTCTCTCTGGTGGCACAGAGGAACCGAGCTCTCCTTCTCGAGTTGATGGCCGCGGGTGGATTTAAAAATCTACCCACTGAATGGTGGCATTACACGCTCGAGACCACGACTGTATATGGGGATCTAGTAGGCGATATCGAATGAAGAATCAATTCCAATGGCGTAGAATTCGGCATCTCGTGATAGGGTGACTCATCAACCGCGCACACAATTCAAGGTAATGAGGTAACACATGAGCTTAAACGTATTGATCACCGGAAAGCTGATGAAGCCTCCAAAGCCGGGTACCTCAAGGACGGGGCAATCGTACTGTACGGCATCGGTTAGGGTCCCAATTCAAGCCAGCCAAGATAATGAACCCGATTCGGTGTTTGCTTCCGTGATTGCATTCGGTGAAGAAGCAGAAAAGCTGGGTCGTTTGGTCGTGGGTGACAGCATTTCAGTATCTGGCTCAGCTAAATTCTCGATCTGGGAACGCGATGGCAAAGAGATGACCGGACTCAATGTGACCGCAACGGGTATCCTGAGTGCCTATGAACTCAAGAAACGTCGTGGAGAACCGTCTCAAACCGTGGCCCATGGCAGTCTTGTCCCGGATGATGATTTCGATGACCGTCGATTCTAACCGTTCAGTTAGGGAACTCGGCGCCAATGGCCAGATAGAGACTATAGAACTGTGTCACGGAATAATCCCATCGATAGCGCACATAGCTGTAGTAGGTAACCTGATTCAGTTTCTGCGTAACTTCAGCCTGAACGAAGGGCTGTGAGGCAGGGTAGGGATCAAATACGTCGAAATCGCTATAAGAAAGCACATAGTGACGGGTTGTCCCCGTATCAGGGAGCTTCAGCTTGAGGGCCCAGAGCGGGATAAGGTTCATTGACCCGAACGTTTTGGGTAAAACGTTATTGCCAGCGGCATTCATGAAACTTTGGGCCGTCCCCAATTCGAGATTAACGCCCGCATCCTCCATAAAGCCTGAGGATGCCAAAGGTTTATAGGATCCAATAAAACGCTCTGCGAAATAGGTGCTCTGAGTGGTACCACTTTGCTGATAGTCATTGTCTTTGACTACGCGCACGGCAAACCGGTGCTTGCCTGAGAACTCAGGCGTTAAGGCCTCTAGCTTGTATCCCCAGGTTCCGAACTGATCACTGTAGGTGCCCACACGTGCCGCCGATTCAAGCGTTCCCCACGCTGTGTTGAGATCATAGACACCGTTGATGGTGGCGATGCTGGGTTTCGCATTCTTAATGTCGCCACGCAGGTAGACGGTGACTTGATCCTGCTGTGCTGACGCAGCTTTTAAGGTCATAGAGGACAGCAACAGCAGACAGATGAAGATTGCTCGAGCGACGAAGCGGGCTTCGCGCCATTGAAGGCCCAAACAAAAGGTAGGAGCTCTTTTCAAAAAATGATCCTGTTTTTGAAGACCTACCTTCTTCTCGCATACAGGTGGGTCACGGATGGTCCGGTTACGCCTGAATATAACAATTATCGGGCGGATCATGCTGTTTCAGCTGCAACTTCATATATATGTGGACATAGAGCCAATAAGGGCGTAACTTGGTCTTGTTTGTCGCGGCGCAGCATGAGTCTTCGCCACGAGGGTCCCGGATTTGTTCTTCAGTCTCTGCCAATCGGCATCTACGATTTACCTCTACCGTCTCCCTTCTGCCCAGCTTTCAATGTTTTGAAGGATTGGGGAGTCGTATCACATCTACACGCTGCAAACTCTTGCCATATGACTATGGCGATCCCTTTTATTATTTTGAGAGTTTTATGAGTAAGAATTTATACGTCGGTAACCTAAGCTATTCTGTCGATAACCGTGAGCTTGAAAATCTCTTTGCTCCGCATGGTGTGGTTGAATCAGCTCGAGTGGTCATGGACCGCGAAACGGGGCGTTCAAAGGGCTTTGGTTTTGTTGAAATGGGCACAGATGATCATGCTCGTACGGCTATTTCCGCTCTTCATGGTAAGGATGTCGATGGGCGAAGCCTAACGGTCAATGAAGCCCGTCCACGTGAAGACAGGGCCGGTGGCGGTCGTGGCGGTTTCAGTGGCTTTGGCGGCGCAGGTGGCGGTCGTTATTGATTGAGTTTAAAAGGGTGGGTCTAGGCCCATCCTTTTAATGTGAAGAGGGGTGGTGTTGTTAATCAAGGCACCGCCCCTTTTTTATTGTGCGTTGAGTCCCTCTTAGGTGTCTTCTCGTCTTTCTCCTCACGGAAATGGGTTATTTTGGCGTCTAATCATCGATGTCTTCTCATCAGTTACGCTCGGTTTGGGATACCAAGCTCCACCAGACGGAATCCCTGCTCTTTAGACACTATGGATGACCTGCAGGACCTTAAGCGACGTGGCTTAATCTTGAGGCTCGATACAACCAAAGGCTCAGGGCCGCAATTGAGGTGACGGATCATGAATGATGGCAGCAAATACGTTGGTCTAGATACGCACAAGTAAACGATCGCGATCTTACTTGCCAAGGCTTAAGTGTCTGCACGTTGAACTATTTTCTTAGCGGCGGTCTTAATTTCTATCGGGCGTGTGACTCATCTGGGGCAGTCACGCAGGTGAACCATTGGAGGAAAGTCATGCCAAGTCTTCTATCTCAAATTTCACAACGTTGGGCTATGTCCAGAGCACCCAACGATATCTTTATGTGTCGAAACTGCGGTCATATTTATGATGAAACCATTGGTGAATTAACGATGGAATATCCCCCTGGAACCGATTGGGATGAACTCCCAGAAGGCTGGGTGTGTCCTGATTGTGGTATCGACAAAACAGGGTTCGCTCGAATTCTGTGAAAGCCCGCGCTCCTCTTGGATCGGTGTATTTCTAGACTTTAGGGTCGGAGGCGTTGGTGCATCTGGATCAGCCCCTAGGAACTGGTAGGTGCACAGATCTTAGTAACTGTTAATATGAAAGACTAGGCTAACGGGTAGCTAGTGTTGATCGTGTTCATGTCACCTTCTACAAGTCATAGCTTATTGCCCTGACTGTATAGCCAGTTTCTCTGTCCACTCATATCGACCATCGCTCCATGAATACCCAAGAGACGTCCTCTTCAGGCTCCGATCAGAAAGGATTTGAGTCACTACCATTGAGTCCCTCAACCCAGGCGACCTTGAAGCAACTCGGTTACCTAAAGATGACGCCGATCCAAGCGGCTTGTCTTCCTGTGTCCCTACTCGGGACCGATCTGATCGCCCAAGCCAAGACAGGGAGCGGAAAAACAGCGGCGTTCGCGCTGACCCTTTTGGCTAATCTTGATCTGAAACGGTACGCCATACAAACCCTCGTCTTATGTCCGACCCGCGAACTCGCCGATCAAGTCGCAACTGAAATCAGACGATTGGCTAGGGCAGAAGAGAACGTTAAAGTCCTGGTGCTTTGTGGCGGAAACTCACTTCATGGGCAACGTCATTCATTGACACATGGTGCGCATATCATCGTAGGTACCCCAGGCCGAATACTCGATCATTTAGAGCGGGGCCATTTGCGCATGGATCGCCTCAATACCCTGGTGCTTGATGAAGCCGACCGCATGCTTGATATGGGGTTTTTTGATGCAATTGAAAGCGTCATAGAGCAATGTCCAAAGCATAGGCAGACCTTATTGTTCTCGGCGACCTATCCCGAAGGCATTGTGCGTCTCGCGCAGAAGTTCATGCGTAATCCGGTTGAAGTTAAAGTCGAATCGCTTCATCTTGAATCAGCGATTGAACAGCGGTTTTATGAAATTACACCCGCCCAAAGGTTTTCAGTAGTCGCAAAACTCTTAAATCATTTTAGGCCCGTAAGTGCACTTGCATTCTGTAACACCAAACAAAAATGTAATGAGATAACGGATTATCTTAAGACTCAAGGCTTCAATGTGCTGACCCTTCATGGTGATCTAGAACAGCGTGAGCGTGATCAGGTCCTGGTTCAGTTTTCTAACCGGAGTTGTTCTGTATTAGTCGCTACGGATGTGGCTTCACGTGGTCTCGATATCAATCAGATTGAAGCGGTGATCAATGTTGAAATAACGCCGGACCCTGAAGTACACGTGCATCGAATTGGACGCACCGGGCGAGCGGGAGAGGTCGGGCTAGCGCTGAGTCTTGCATCGCTTTCTGAAATGCCCTCCGTAGTGAAGATTGAACAGTATCAAAAAAAGGATTTGTCCTGGTTCAAAATTGAAGATCTTGCACCTGCCGGAGGTGGGGTCTTAGAGCCTCCAATGGTGACTTTGCAGATCCTCGGTGGTCGTAAAGAAAAGATCAGGCCCGGTGATGTTTTGGGCGCCCTGACGGCAGGTACGGGGTACGGTCGGGATGACATTGGAAAAATCAACGTAACCGAATTTGTAACCTATGTGGCCGTGCGGAGGGCCATTGGTCGTGATGCAGTCCGAAATCTTAATGCCGGTAGACTAAAGGGTCGCCCGGTGAAGGCCCGCTTGATTTAGGGCTTTTGCGCGGCTTCTAAGGCGCGGCGTTTATCCTTTTTGTTGGGTCGTTTCCCTTTAATGCCACCACCTTCTTGGGTGCTGAGAGCAGCCAGGTTGATCGGGTTCTGTTCTTGTGGTTCGAACCCTTCGATCTCTTCTCGGGGCATGGTTTGCCCTTGATGTTTCTCGATCATTCTAAAGTGCGATTCACTCGGTGCCGTGACGAGGCTGATGGCTAAGCCCGATAGGCCAGCTCGGCCTGTACGGCCTATGCGGTGCGTGTAATCCAAGACTGAACGCGGAAGATCATAATTAACCACGACCGGGAGTGCCTCGATATGAAGGCCACGGGCTGCGACATCCGTTGCAATGACCACCTTAACCCGTGAAGCCTTGAAATCTCTGAGCACCTGATCTCGTTTTCCTTGACTCAAATCGCCATGAAAGGGCTCAGCTGCAATCCGCGCTTTCCTGAGTTTTCGAGCTATAGTGTCGGCTGAGTATCGTGTGGCGACAAAGACCAAAACCCGTGACCATAAATGAGTCTCTATGAGGTGACGGAGTAATTGTGTTCTTGCAGGGCCATCCACCTGGATCGCGCGTTGCGTGATGACGTTTTGGTGCTCGGATTCTTTAGGGATCTCGATGCGTAGGGGGTTGATCAACTGACTCTGGATAATGGACTCCAGAGAAACGGGAAAGGTGGCTGAAAAAAGGAGGCTTTGTTTGACCTTAGGGAGTTGATCTTGGATGCGCTTGAGTTCTTCTGTAAACCCAAGGTCCAGTAAACGATCCGCTTCATCCAACACCCAGACTCTGATTTGGCTGAGTGAGAGTGCATTGTGTTCGATGAGATCGAGTAAACGGCCAGGCGTTGCAATGACTATATGGGCCGTCTGACGAAGGCGGAGTAATTGAGGATTGATCGACACTCCCCCATAGGCCGTTACGATCCGAACGCGATAAGGTAATGCTTTCGCTAAGTCGGTGAACTCTTCGCTTACCTGCTGCGCAAGTTCGCGCGTAGGGACTAGGATGAGCCCGAAGAGGGCATGAGGCATCTCTGCGGTGAAGCTGCCGATCAACTGGAGTAAAGGGAGTGCATAGGCTGCAGTTTTTCCGCTGCCTGTCGCAGCTAATCCCACGAGATCATGGCCACTCAAGATGGGCGGAATAACGGCGTATTGAATAGGGGTTGGGTGTTCATACCCCTTTTGGATTAGGGCCTTAACAATCGCCGGCGTTAAATCCAGTTCGGAAAAAGGCATAATGAAAGGGCGTCTCAGATGAATATAGGGTACGAAGGGCAGTCTAGCCCGTGTGCGTGTAGAGAGAAAGGGTTAAATACGGATAGTCCATGGCCACTCTCTAGATAACATTATCGGACCTGTTGGATGATATCTCTGAATATCCCAACAGCTAAAGCGAAAATGTTGAGAAGGTTTGGTCGGTGTGCTCTTCGATCTTGAAGACACCCCATTCGAAAATCTAACCTCTTTTCGATCAATGTGTGTAGATTCTGACTGTGCAGTATTTGAATACGTCTATCAGCAAGCTATGGGTCAAAATATGAAAAAACTCCCCTTTGTTTTGTCTTCGATTGCTCTGGCATTCTTATTGACCACAGCTGTTGCGGATGCTCAGACTAAAGAATTGAACACGGGGTTAGTGAGGCTCTCGAGTCCCTCAGTATTCCCGACGTTGACGGGTGAAAATCTCAATGACAAAGAATTCACGCTTCCACAAGATTTGCCTGCAGAACGAACTTTAGTCATGTTTGCGTTTGAACATGCGCAACAGCCGACCTTGAACTCCTGGTCAAAAGGCCTGGATTTAGCCAATAGCCACATTCCTTGGGTTGAAGTTCCAGTGATTTCAACACCCTATGTCATAGGAAGCTTCATGATTGAGTCTGGCATGCGCAAAGGTATTACCGATCCTAAGGTGAGAGAACAAGTGATCACCCTATATACCGACACTGAGGACTTTTCTGAATCTATGGGATTTGAATTTGATGAGCATGGCGCGTATGTGGCGGTTGTTGATCGCACTGGCCAAAATCTAGGTACGGTCAAAGGACCTTATGACCAGAGTAAAGCCAAGATCCTTTTGAGGTTGTTAGGTCTCAGATAGGCTTTTCTTAACTTCAGTTACGCCTAACTGTTCATTTAGGGCTGCCTTGTAGAGTTCTAAGTCTGTATCAGTAAAACAACAAAACACAACTTCCTGAAGTGATGAGAGTTCACTGATCGATCCAAGCACCGAGTAGACCGCAATATCAGCCGCTTGGTCGTTTGGAAAATGGAAAACGCCTGTACTGATACAAGGAAAGGCAATCGAGCGTGCATCAATACGTTCAGCAAGTGAGATGGCGCGACGGTAACAGGATGAGAGGCTTCCGTGTTCACCCTGACGGCCACCTTCCCATCTAGGTCCGACTGCGTGAATGATGTGCTTAGACTTCAGTTGATAACCTGCCGTAAGCTTGGCATCGCCCACCGCGCAACCATTCAAGGTGCGGCACTCCTCCAGTAGCTCTGGACCCGCGGCTTGATGGATGGCCGCGTCCACACCACCGCCCACCATAAGAGATGAGTTGGCTGCATTTACAATGACATCTACGGGTAGTGTCGTGATATCAGCTAAGATGCTTTTAATGATCATGGTATTTGAACTAATTGCTGGTACACGTGCTTATCATTTAGGTGGCATCCGCCAAACCTGTATCGGTTTAACGAATCCTTTCTGGTGCGTCTCGTCTTCTTGAAGACGCTTACGATTAAGGCTTAACGCTATATTGAGATCGCGCATGAAGAATAGCCTGTGCAAATTCTACAAAACCCGCGCCTCCAGGTCCTGAAGTAATCCACGCGGGAGGAGCCGGTAATTCAGAAAGGCAATTAACTACCGTGCTCACACCTACCGTATGCTTAAAAAAGCCGAACATCGGTGCATCGTTGATCGAGTCGCCCGAATAGGCCACTAAATCGGTAGCCGCACCTGCTGTCACCCCAAATGTTTCAGAAAGCACCCGCATTGACATCGACAACTTGTCATAGTCACCGATCCAACCCAGAACCCAGAGATTGTTGACTGTTGCATGGGCTCCTGAGTTCACCAGTGCGTCGACAATGCGTCGGTCAGCTTCCGTCCCCTTGCGGTGATAGGCAAGACTGGTCAAGCGAAAGGCCTGATCGTCGGCGAGTTGAGCACTGGGCACAGAATCCTCAACCATCGCAGCGATGTCTTGAAGTCGTGCTTGCAAATCAGCGATCTTGTCTTGAGCTGCCCAATAGTTCCTCTCGACGGTGTGTCCATCCGAACTCCGTCTTAAAAAGAGGCCGCCGTTCTCCGCAATTACCCCATCTACAGGCCACATGCGGGCCATCTGATCACACCACCCCGCGGGAGCAGCGGTCACCGGGATGACCCTGACGCCATCCATCTGCAATTGTTCTAGAGCAACGTATGTTGATGCGTGCAATCGCCCCTGGTACGTAAGCGTCTCGTCCATGTCGGTGAGTACGAAGTCAACGTTGGAGAATTGCAAAGGCGGTGCCGATGACAGTAATTGCATGTACTTGTGAGCTAATTTTAAAATCTAAAGACTCGAGCACCGCCCAAAGCGAGTGCTATGAACTCCTTTGTTTAGGCTTTTTTTGGAATATTCATTCCGCTTCTCCAATTCGATAACGTTCCTTTTAAGTTACCCTCGGTGGGTGAAGAATCAAGGAAACCCCTGAGCTTCGCACGAAGGATAATTCATCTAGATAGCCTCCAGTTTACCAGCTTGCTGGGCGACGTAAGCAGTTCCAAACTGGCAAAGACCAAGATGGCTCAGTCCGTCTTGGATGTAGGTTGGTTAATGATTAAAACTCAACGCTCGTATAAAGCCAAAGAGCAGGGGGTTTGGTGTTTAGAGGTCAATGAAGCCTACAGCACCCAAGCTTGTTCGTGCTGTGGGACTATTCCCGCAAGCAGTCCGGAAGGTAGAGCAGGACCAGGAGTAAGTGAATGGGTTTGCTCAGACTGTGGGGCAGAGCATGAGCGCGATATTAACGCAGCGTGCAAAGTACTCAATCTCGGCTTGGGATACCAAGCTACAGCAAACGGAATCCCAGCCCTTCAAGGCTTGGAGGTATCAAAGATTAAGTATCAGAAAAAAGTGTATTCATTTCCCCTGATTCAACCGAACGCCCCAAGGAACTGTCTAAATTGTGCAGGGTCGAATAGACGGAGGTCCTCTCTCGATGAGTTCTCCCAAAGGCCTTGAATAGGCCTCTTCCCCCCCCCCCCTCATTCCGTTAGATGGTTCGGGAGAGGGGGCTTTTTATTAAAAGCCCTCCGACAAAGCCATGCTTAGAGAAGAGCAGATTCGACAGCTGAGCATGCTTGACTACAGACTAAACTAATGAAATTGTTAAAAAAGATGAGCAATCTTCGCGACATCTTGGCCACTCCGCCTGATGACTGGGCTAATCAAAGAAAAGGTGCGCAACTGGAATCGGTATTTGATGAGATCCATGCGAAGGGCATAGAAGCGTTCACAACAAGAATATCGATTCTTGCTCATTAAGAGCCCATGGTCCTTATCCGCAGATGATCCTACGACGGTCTTCGGCCGCCATGTCTTCCTTATATCCGACTCTTTTTCAAAGAATCACTGTCGTGGCGGTCCACTGGAGTAGTGAGTTTAAGGGTGTATCCCGAAAAATTCCAAGATAGTATTAGTTGCATCAAAATCCATATTTGGCGGTTTCCCTGAACCGGGTCCGCTCTGTGAGTGTCCCATCCACACATGGTTGCCGCCGGTAACCCAAATGGTTGCGAACGGCGCCTTACAACCCATCCAGTTCGTTCTAAGGCTATTGCTATAGACGCGCTCTACTTCTGATTGCTTGCAAGCTTCTGGGCCCAAGGCAATAGCCTCAGCATAACCTGATATGTCTGCCGTGAAGGTATTGCTGGAGTCGCTTGTCACAGATGGATCGATCTGAGACCAAAAATCTCCGCTATGGGCAAGTGCACGTGCATTCAAAAATGGCTGCCCCTCAAAAGGCATAACGGAATCGCCAGTGCCATGAATCATCAGTATGGGCGTGGACGAAACTGGCAGACAGATGGCATGCTCGCTGGCGCCAAAAGCATTGACCGAGCCTAATCCGAAATAAGCGCCGGAAACCACCGCAACGCCCGCCAATGTATAGGTTTTAACTGGGTTACACGTGAGCGACAGGGCGAACCCAGCACCGTCTGATTTGCCAACAGCGAAGATCTCTTCAAGATTGACTTTGGGTAGTTCACTCCGTCGCTTTAACTCGATCAACAGCTGTTCTACCAAGGCATAATCATCGTATAGATTCGATTTCATCCAAGGAAAAGCACTCATCCAACTGTGGTTATTCCAAGAGGGGTTACCTATAGGAAACACCACAAGCGCAGGTGCTGAGGCGAGCCCTGTATAGTCAATGAACCCAGTTCCAGTTGAAGTGTGAAGTACACCTCCACCTGCATGAAAACTCAAGATGATGGGTAACCCTTTGGGTTTTTGATGATCAGCGCAGCCCGTTACGATATATGTTCGCAATGTTCCTTGAACATCAATAGTCGAAGGTTCCAGGTTGGGGTTAATAGGATGATCACAAGACCAAGCCAGGGGCGAAAAAAACCCATGGAAGGCCAACAGGATGAGCCATAGAAGTTTTAGAGATATTTGCCTCGATGACATGGACCTCAATTAAGCAGCTAAGTTGATGATGGCTTCACGCATTCTGTTTCGGTATCTCGAGAGCAATGATCGTTTTAGGCATCCAGTATTATTGATTTAAGTGTTTGGGAAGACGGGCTCTTAATAAAGCCAATCTCTTGGCTCAGCCAGTATCATGGTTGAAGTCTCGGCTCGATAGAGTGGTTATGGTCATGGCGTGCGCGTGAATACGAAGGACAGGCTAATCATTTATCAATGTTTATACAATGACGTATTTTTGCCAACTAACCCATCGATGCCTCGATCAATATTTAAACGGTCTCAGAAATTCAGGGTAGAAGGAACGAACTCTACATGTCGAAAGGCTTGGAGTCCCCATGAATTCAGATGGCACACATAGGTAGATCTTTCCCTGAGTTTATCGAAACGGGTGATTCATCTTTATTGATCCGGACATAAAACTGTATGGACCCAATTCATATATACCGATGCTCAATCGAAGTATTGTTTCTAACTCCCGGGCATCGATTTGTAAAACATGAAGAACGAGATCTTGGTTTTAGGGCACTATCTATTGGTTAAGAAGGTATGAGTCCGAAAAACTGCAGTTTTTCTTCAAGTTTCTGAGTCTCGGGTGCCGCGAGGTTTTGAGCAACATCTTTCATCACATTAACTAGCTTATTCTCAAGTGCCATTAGAGACTTGAGCGTGCTGATCTCACGGGCATTCAATGTATCGCTCTTTATGAGTAAATCACACGCGTCATTGAGGCTTGCCAGATAGCCATTGAGGTTCGGCAGGGTCATTGGCGCATCAAATTCTATAGTATTGGCTAAATTGTCATAGAAACAGCCATACGCTTCACGCACCTGATTCATTTGAGCTTCAAGTGGCACTGTGACTACATCGTATTGTTTACTCAAGAAAAAGCGATGGCGAGCAAGAATGATATTGGAAATGTATTGAAGGCTATGGATGATATAGCGGAGTCTAAGGTTACGGTCATGGTGAATCTTTAATTCTGCTTTTGGCTCAAACTGAGCATGCTCAAGTGTGTAGAGTGAATCTTGTAACGTACTGTCGAGGGCATTTAAGACGGTTTCTGACACCTGTTCATTAAGTTCTTCGGCGGGGTGCTTGCGAATGGTTTGAGCTAGATTTCTGAGAATACCAGCGAGTCTTTTGCTTGAGAGGGTCTCGGAGCGTTGAGGCCATAGTAAATAGTTGACCAATCCAGCGATCACGATCCCAACCAGGATCCCGATCACCCGATCTCTCGATAATACGAGGTCGGTGACAGGTCCAGAACCATCCAATGCCGTTAGCGCAAAGGCATAGCCAATCTGTACGCCGATATAGGATAAACGTGGCGTAGCCGCTGCCACCCATGTGCTGATCCATAGCACTGGGCTTATCGCGAGCAGGAAACCCGCAATGGTTGAGGTCGCCGGCATCAAAACCAGGATGTACACATACGCCAGGAATCCGCCGATCAGCGCGCCTAGCATTCGCATGATGGATTTCCTGAAGTCTGAGCCCAGAGAGTTATCCGCGACCAGAACGCAAGTCACTAATGCCGTATTGATTCCGGGCCAGTTCAGAGATTGAACCAATATCAGAACAATCATCGCAGAGAGGGTGGCCTTAAATGCCCAGATAAAGCTGTCTTCATGATCCTTTGCAAATGCACTTGTGAGCCAGTGCATCGGTTGAATGACAGGGCTTTTTATGGGCTGAGGGGGGGTGCTAGGTATTTCGTGTTCACTGGCGGTGCTCAATGAAACAAGAGTTTGTTCAATGCGTTCTGCAACCTCATAAGCAGCTTTCAAGAGTGGACCGAACGCGGCCGAGTTGGAAGAGGGGATTGCGATTTCTAATTGTTCATCAATCGATTGATCATGCGGATCCGTAAATGTCTTACGCAGTTGGACTGATCGTCGCTTTAATTGATTAAGGTGTTCAAGGTCTAGATCGCTCAGATCATGGGCAGGGATAGTTTGCGTAAGAACCCGATCGATTTCCGAGAAGATATTAAACCAATTATCAAGCTCTAAAATAAGATTGGACCATTCTAGATGTTTGGCGCGAACTTTTAGATCGTTCGCTTCAGTTTCACGGAGTAAGTTCAGACTGAGTGAAACGCGTCCAGGGGTTAGGTAAGCACTTAATGATGGATTATTTTTATTGCGCCTTTGGTTTCTTTCCTGAATGTCTTCTATTTTGGCTTCTATTTTTTTAAGTACAGACGCTAAACGTATATTGAGAAGTTTTGAGGGCGGTGCAGGCCAAAAAGCCCATTGTGCTAAGGTCGAGAGCCCTATTGGTAGAAGTACAATGGTCACCAGAAACCAGAGTGTCTGGTCTAGGCTCTTAATGGGATTTTGTGGGGTGGACAGAACGCTAACGAGAAATACCAAAGGCAATATATTCGGTAGTTTGTTGATGCGTGCGTGGCAAAGGAATGCGAATATGAGACAAGCACTCCAGGGTATTAGAAACCAAGGTTGATCCGCCCACAGCATGATGGTGGCAAGGCCCAATAGGATGCCTGTAAAGGCTAACTTCCCCATAGTGATTGCGCTATTGATGCCGCGCGTGGTGTTGAGCATAGCTTGGCTGGACATCAAGACAATAGCCACCCCTACCGCAATATTGGTAGGCGGATGAAGCGTGGCATTTATCGTGCTGAGCATGATCAGGATCAAAAAAAGCCGCCAAGCAATAATGCGACGCTCTTCGTTAAGATTAAGCTCTTTTTTTAGAAATACCTCCGGTGGCAAGCCGAAGCAAAAGCTCTCGCTCATGGAGCGTTTTCGATTAGGCCTGATAACGCTCATCCCTAAGTCTTAATGCGTACGGAGTTGTACTGGTTGCTCTAATCACGGATCGTGCCCTTTTGTACCGTGCTGAAGGCGGTCATACCCATCCGGAAAGGGTGTTCTGGGTCTCGGTCCAGCAACTTGATCCGTACGGGGAAACGGGCCGCGAGTACAACCCAGCTGAGAGTCCGTTCGACTTCTGGCAGTGCGTCTTGGACTTTGAGATTATCGGGGTAGTTGGCCCAGCCTATACCCTGGACTTCACCTCTAAAGTGCTTTCCAGGGTAGGCGGCTAAAAACACGTCAACGGCTTGTCCTGTCTTAATGCTTCTGAGATAGGTCTCTTTGTAGTTGGCGATGACATACCAGGTGCGGTCATCCACTAAAGCAAACAATTTCTGGCCCGGTTGAACGTATTGCCCGACCGAGATATTAAGGTTGGTCACGTAACCATCAAATAAGGCATGAACCGTGCAGTATTCCAGGTCAAGCTGAGCTGAGACTAATTTTGCTTCTGCTGCCTGAATGCGGGCATACGCGTCACCAAACTGAGCGACTTTTGCTTCTGCGGCAGTTCGAGATTGATTGGCAGTTTCAAGAGCGGCCATTTGAGAGAGCATCTGGGCTTTGGCATTTTGAACGGATGCTTCAGCAGACTTTTTGTTGGCTGAAGCTTGATTAACCGCATTACTCGTTACGTACGCTTTTTCTTCCAGGGGTTCAATCCTCTGGAGGTATGACTTTGCATAGCTTGCCTGGGCCTCTAGTTGCTTAACCTCAGCAGCAGCCGAGTTGATGGCTTGCTCGGCTTGTTTGATTTTAGCCTCAAATCCCCTGAGGTCGGCTATTTGTCCAGAAACCTCTTTTTCTGCGAGTTTGAGTTCAGATTCTGCATAAGCAACGGCTGCTTCGTAGGGACGGCGATCAATCTCATAAAGGAGATCTCCCTGCTTCACATATTGATTATCAATCACATTGAGTTTAAGTATCCGTCCATTGACATGTTGCAGTACCACATCGATGGTGTTGGCCCGGACCATGGCATCGTTGGTTCTGGGATCTTCGATGTTGATATGCCAAACCCATGCCCCAGTCATGAAGGCGCATAAAACGATGCCAATCCCAATCTTACGACCCAAACGTCTGCGGGCGTCTTCACTTTGGATGCTCATGAACTAAAAGCTACCAGCCAGGATGTGAAGGTTAATAGGGCCCAGAGGGAAGGGTAGATCAGCACAGGTGGCCCTAGAAATTCGGCTAGATTCGCCTTAGATAGAAGATTTGACAAAATAGCAGTTAACACTAATCCAGAGACCATGGACATAATCCAGGGTGGCCAGAAAGAGCCTTGCAATGAAAGTAAGGGATCACAGCCCGTCAGGGAAAGTGAGAGAAAAATCAGTAAAGTTAGGCGTCTCATATCACTATCAACCTGTCGGATTGCCTTGTTCAGCCATTGTGGGATGAGATAACATAAATCCAACGGGCTCTGAACAGAACATGTAAGCTATCCCAATTTGTTAGCTTCGGAGCTTATGTCGACTGGACTCTAAATGATCTAAAGTCATTTGTCACGGTTGAGTGTCATGACCCGACCGGATTTCAGTCAATAACTATGAATGTGTTCCGATGCGTTTTTTTTACGCTGTTATTGTCTAAGTTACTTGGCTGTGCCAGTAAATCAGAAATTCCCTCCATCGATAATGCGTTAAATCCGATGTCAGCAGCGCCTGTGAATCATTTTGATAACTGGAAGCCCAAACTGACAGATGCCCCTGAAGTCCCCGATCTTAAAGCCACATCGATTCTGCCTGTCGGTAATCGTTTGGTTGAGCATCAGAAAACCTATGAGTTAACCGACCTGGTTGATCTGGGTATGAGATCGAATCCTGTTACGCGTAACTCCTGGGAACAGGCTAGGTCAGCTGCAGCGGCTCTGGGGATCGCCGAAGCTCAATGGCTACCTGTCATCTCGCTGAACTCACAAGGAGGATATGCACGTTACCCATTTCCGGCCCCGGGATCTGCTTTCTCACTGAAAGGCGAATCGATCAACTCCACCGTTTCAATGACTTGGAGTCTGTTTGATAAAACAAGATCACCCAAAATAGATGTGGCGACCCAGCAGTTATTTGCAGCGAACTTTTCTTTGAACCGTACGCATCAAAAAGTCCTTTGGGATATCCAGCGCTCATTTTATGGTCTGCTAGCGGCAGAATCACGACTAGAGGCTTCTGAAATCACGCTCCATCAATCAGTACAGAATGCCAACTCTATTGAGTCGCAGTTCCATAAAGGTCTTGCCACTCAACCTGAGGCACTGTTGGCTATTCAGGATCAAGCAAAGGCTGGGTATGAACTTCAAGGAGCCAGAGGCTCAGTTATGGAGAGGCAAGCTGAATTGGCGGAAAGTTTGGGTATAACGCCTAATGTTCAGCTTAGAACTGTAACGATGAATGATGTCCCTTTGCCAAAGGGACTTGAAGAATCAGCCGATTCGATTATTGATCAGGCGCTTACTGACCGGCCTGATCTCGCTGCGAAGCTTGCTGATCTGAGAGTTAAAGAGGCTGAAATTAGGAAAGCAGAAGCCACCTACTGGCCAACCATTGGCTTTTCTGGGGATGCGGGTTGGAAGCAGTGGAGTTACCAAAATGCAACGGGATCACCGGGTCAAACTGTGAACATTGGGTCACCCTCTACAGACGCATTCATCACAATGAATTGGAACCTGTTCGAAGGCTTTGCAGGTACAAATGGAATTGCCCAAGCTGAGGCCAATCGAAACGCAGCGCAAGCTGAGTTTGATGCGCTCCAACTTAAAGTGATCAGGGATGTTTGGAAAGCTTATGCTGAATTCAAAATAGCGGTCAGAAAACGTGAGTTTGCGGTCGCTATGCTAAGGGCTGCCGAGAGGTCTTATGATGCAGCTAAAGATACCTATGCTCAGGGTGTTGCGACTGTGATTGAATTACTCACAGCTGAAAAGAATCTCGCGAATGCGAGATATACCGAGATCGACAGTAAGGCTGGTCTTTTGCAATCCGCAGCGGCCCTAGTCTATGCGGCGGGTGGTTCAGCTGATAATTCCGCATTGGCGTCTACTAGCCCTCAAAGTGTCTCTAACCCCAATTAGTTCACCTTACACAGTCGCCAAGCGGAATGTGAACCGCCAAAGAATGGTCTCCACTGCTCTTCTTTGATGCCATATCCGTTTCTACGATCGGGTTTCTTTTTGTTCCGCCTCAAGGAGATAAAGTCCGACCAGACGCGCAACGACGATGGCAACGTACATTTGGCCGATGATGGCCTCCAAGACGGCAATCATCCCTGCAAACGGCGATAGCGGAACAACATCCCCGTATCCCATGGTAGTGAGCGTGACAAAACTGTAGTAGATATCAACCCCGTTCTGAAAAGCACTGTCTAGATGGCCTGCGCAGAGGCTTGTCGAACAACCATACGAGTTCGGTGCTATTAAGTTGATCAGGAAATAAGTGTGGGCGAAAAAGACTCCCGTAAGGAGGTAAATGCAAACAGCTCCATAGAGACTATCGGCGGTACTTACTCTTTTCGTCGTAAAGACGTGCCTTGCTATGACCCTTATAACTTCTAATAGAAAAACCATGAGGAGAAACTCCTTAATCATCACTAACCATGAAAG
>Ga0316221_1000821_pt1 | contig 36739 bp, 27 predicted proteins | sample TBH18007metaG_FD_206003 | JGI IMG/M metagenome (GOLD analysis project Ga0316221, IMG submission 206003) | Freshwater microbial communities from Trout Bog Lake, Wisconsin, USA - TBH18007 | ecosystem: Environmental > Aquatic > Freshwater > Lake > Hypolimnion/Profundal zone | place: USA: Wisconsin... | reverse complement strand
TATGTCATTTCGGGCAACTTTGACTGGCAGGTCTCGGAGACCGGATGCTACTGCATCTTCCCACCTTTGACCATTTATCTTCAGTTGCACTTCATATTTGAACTCGCGTTGTGTTTTATCTCGGTTTTAAACCAGCAGCAAAACCTGCACCGCCCCATCCCCGCCATCTCGTGCAGCAGCAGGGCAGAACGCCTGCACCAGCTCCGACTGGGACAGCCAGCTGCGCACCTTGCCAGGCAATACAGCAGGCTGGGGCGAGTTGATACCCTTGCCGTGGATAACGCAGACACAGCGCAGCCGTGCCAGCCTGGCGCGCTTTAAAAAATCAGCCAGTGCGGTACGTGCCGCATCGCGCTGCATGCCGTGCAGATCGAGAAAGGCCTGCACGGGCCATTGTCCCTTGCGCAATCTGGCCAGCAGTTCCGGGTTGCTGCCCTTTACTGCATAGCTGGCGCCTTCTTCCTCATCGGTCTGACTGGCGTCAAATTCATCCGACCACTGTTCGATATCCTGCATGGCCTGTGCCATGCTGGTGATTTCTTTGGGCTGCTGTTTGACGGTTGGGTTCAACACTGCCGTACGCGGATGCTGATACGTGTCGGGTGCTTTGAGTGGCGTGATGGCGCCAATATTGTTTCTGAACAGGCCGGCTTCTTTTTGAGCTGCACGTTCTTCGGCCTGTCTTTGCAGCTCAGCGATTTTTTCGGCTTCAGCGCGCACCTTGAGTTGCTGCTTCAAAGCGCTTAACTCATTGAGATCTTTGATCGGCGCGCGTTTCACAGAGGTCAGCCTTCCAGAAAACGTTGTGCATCCAGCGCCGCCATGCAGCCGGTGCCGGCACTGGTGATGGCCTGACGGTACACATGATCCTGCACATCGCCGGCGGCAAAAACGCCCGGCACGCTCGTGGCAGTGGCCATGCCTTCAAGGCCGGTTCTGGTTTTGATGTAACCGTTGTGCATTTCCAGCTGACCTTCAAAAATCGAGGTGTTCGGTTTGTGGCCGATGGCGATGAAGACGCCGTGCAGCGTTACCGCTTCAATTTTGCCGTCGGCGGATTTGATGTTGATACCGGTCACGCCGGACGCATCGCCGGTCACTTCATCGAGCGTGTGGTTCCATTTAATCTCGACTTTACCTTCTGCAACCTTGGCCATCAGACGGTCAATCAGAATCGCTTCAGCACGGAATTTGTCGCGGCGATGTACGACCGTGACCTTGCTGGCGATATTGGACAGATACAGGGCTTCTTCTACCGCGGTGTTGCCGCCGCCGACCACGGCAACTTCCTTGCCGCGATAGAAAAATCCGTCGCAGGTGGCGCAGGCTGAGACGCCTTTGCCCATAAAGCCCTGTTCGGACGGCAGACCAAGATATTGCGCCGAGGCGCCGGTTGCGATAATGAGTGAATCACAGGTGTATTCACCCTGATCGCCGATCAGGCGGATTGGTTTTTCGCTGAGCTTGGCGGTGTGAATATAGTCAAAAATGATTTCGGTGTTGAAGCGTTCGGCATGCTGCTGGAAACGCTGCATGAGTTCCGGGCCCTGCACCCCCATCGGATCGGCCGGCCAGTTTTCCACATCGGTCGTGGTCATGAGCTGGCCACCCTGTTCCACGCCTGTGATCAGGACCGGTTTTAAATTGGCACGGGCAGCATAGACAGCGGCGCTGTAACCGGCAGGACCGGAACCGAGAATAAGAACGTGGGCGTGTTTGGTGGTTGACATGATTGATTCCTGTGGGATATTTGGGACTGGATTCGGACTAAACGATTGCAATTGACACTCTGAAAGGCGTATTTGATTGCACCTTTTTCAAAACTGGTTAAGATTATAGATTATTTTACCAAAGACAATGTTTCTCCATAGGATTTATGAGTAAAGCTGCCTATACCCGAGCCCCCGACAAAGACCGACAGAACGACAAACCTGGCCGCATGGTGATGTTGCTCAGCGAAGCCAGGTGGTTGATTCTATTGGCGATTACCGCATTTCTGGCCATGATTATGCTGACCTATTCCAGCAGCGACCCGGCCTGGTCGCAATCCACCCAGATTGACCATATCGCAAACTGGGGTGGGAGAATCGGGGCCTGGACTGCCGATTTGCTGCTGTATGTGTTCGGTAAATCGGCCTGGTGGTGGTTTTTACTGCTGGTTATCAATGTATCACGCTCGTATTCCCAGCTGAACCATATGGAAAACTGGGAACCGGAGCATCGCTTCATGGGCTGGCTGCGCGCCGTCGGTTTTGCCATGGTGCTCGCCGGCAGTATGGGCATCGAATATCTGCGCATGTATTCCTACCAGTTTCAATTGCCGCGCGCACCCGGCGGGGTGCTGGGTGAAGTGATCGGCAATGCGGCCTTCAATACGTTTGGTTTTACCGGCGCCACGCTGGTATTTCTGGTTTTGATCGGACTGGGTATGAGCGTGCTGTTCCAGGTCTCCTGGCTCACGGTTGCTGAACATATCGGCACCTGGCTGGAATTGTCCGTGCAGTGGGTCATCAAAAAATATACCGCGCGTCAGGACCGCAAGGTCGGGCAGGTCGCTGCCAGTCAGCGCGAAGTGGTGGTGGTGCAGGAGCGTGCCAAACACGTTGAGGCTCCGCCGATCCGCATCGAGCCGCAGGTCGTGGCGGTGGTGCGCTCGGAACGGGTTGAAAAAGAAAAGCAGGCGACGTTGTTTTCCGATCTGAGCGACAACTCGCTGCCGCCGCTGGCGCTGCTGGATGAAGCCAAGGCGGTGCAGGAAACGGTGAGTGTGGAAACGCTGGAATTCACCAGTCGACTGATCGAGAAAAAACTGTCCGATTTTGGTGTGGAAGTCAAAGTGGTGGCTGCTTATCCGGGGCCGGTGATTACCCGTTACGAAATCGATCCGGCTACCGGCGTCAAGGGCAGCCAGATTGTTGGTCTGGCACGTGATCTGGCGCGCTCGCTGTCGATCACCTCGATACGCGTGGTCGAGACCATTCCCGGCAAAACCTTCATGGGACTGGAATTGCCCAATCCCAAGCGCCAGATTGTGCGCCTGACTGAAATCCTCGGATCGCAACTGTACAACGACAGCACTTCGTCTCTGACGATTGCACTGGGCAAGGACATTGCCGGCAATCCGGTCGTCGCCGATCTGGCCAAAATGCCGCACTTGCTGGTGGCCGGTACCACCGGTTCCGGTAAATCAGTCGGCATCAATGCCACGCTGCTGTCGCTGCTGTACAAGTCCGATCCCAAGCAGGTACGCATGATTCTGATTGACCCGAAAATGCTGGAAATGTCGGTGTATGAAGGCATTCCGCATCTGCTCGCACCGGTTGTGACCGATATGCGTCAGGCCGGTCATGCGCTGAACTGGGCGGTCAATGAAATGGAGCGGCGCTATCGATTGATGTCCAAGCTTGGCGTGCGCAATCTGGCCGGGTATAACCACAAGATTGAAGAAGCGGCCCGCCATGAAAAACATATTCCGAATCCATTCAGCCTGACGCCCGACGCGCCGGAGCCGCTGGAAGAATTGCCGACCATCGTCATCATCATCGATGAGCTGGCCGACCTGATGATGGTGGTCGGTAAAAAGGTCGAAGAACTGATTGCCCGGATTGCGCAGAAAGCACGGGCGGCCGGTCTGCACCTGATCCTGGCCACCCAGCGTCCTTCAGTTGACGTCATCACCGGTCTCATCAAGGCCAACATACCGACCCGGATCGCCTTCCAGGTCAGCAGCAAAATCGATTCGCGGACCATTCTGGACCAGATGGGCGCCGAATCGTTGCTCGGTATGGGTGACATGCTGTACATGCCACCCGGTACCGGTTTTCCGGTGCGGGTGCATGGTGCGTTTGTGTCTGATGAAGAGGTGCACCGGGTCGTGGAATTTCTCAAAAAGCAGGGTGAACCGAATTACATTGAAGGCATCCTGGAAGGTGGCGTGGCCGATGATGGCACCCAGTTGTCACTGGACGGCGTGGCTGCTGCCAGCGGCAATGAAGCCGATGAGCTGTACGATTCGGCGGTGGCCATTGTGCTGAAAAACCGGCGCGCCTCGATCTCGCTGGTACAGCGCAATCTGCGCATCGGTTACAATCGCGCTGCACGCCTGCTGGAACAGATGGAGCAGAGCGGCATCGTCAGCAGCATGCAAAGCAATGGTAACCGTGAAATACTCGTGCCAACTTCGGCACCGGAATAGAAAAATGATGAAATCAGTTTTAAAGTCAGCACTCGCTGTAACCTGTCTGTTCATGACCGTGCAGGTTCAGGCCAGTGCCCTGGATCAGTTCAAATCCTTTGTTTCCAGCACCCATGCCGCCAAAGGGGAGTTTATCCAGCGTCAGGTCAAGGTGGTCAACGGGGAAACCAAACTGTCGAATCAGGCCAGCGGCACGTTCCTGTTTGCCCGGCCCGGCAAATTTATCTGGCTCTATCAAAAACCGTATGACCAGCTGTTGCAGGCCGACGGCGAAAAGCTCTACATGTATGACAAGGATCTCAATCAGGTCAGCACCAAACCGCTGGGCACGGCCCTGAGTTCCAGTCCGGCTGCGATTCTGTTTGGCAGCAACGATCTGGAAACCAGCTTTTCGATCAAGGATGCCGGAGCGAAGGATGGCATGGACTGGCTGCAGGCAACCCCAAAAGACAAAGACAGTACCTTCACCCTGATCAGTATCGGCATGCAGAATGGCCTGCCGCGTGAAATGGATTTGCGCGATACCTTTGGTAAGACCACTATCATCCTGCTGCAGAATGTGGAAAAGAATCCAGCCTTCAAGCCGGATCAGTTTAAATTTGTGGTACCTGCCGGCGCCGACACGTTCAATTCAAAATGAATGATCTGTTCAAAGTAGCGCCAACACCACCCCTGGCCGAAGCGCTGCGTCCGGCCACACTGGATCAGGTGATCGGTCAGAGTCATTTGCTGGGTCCGGGCAAGCCGCTGCGGCTGGCCTTTGAATCAGGCAAGCCCCACTCCATGATTTTATGGGGTCCTCCCGGGGTCGGTAAAACCACGCTGGCGCGCCTGACTGCGCATGCATTTGACTGTGAATTTATTGCCCTGTCGGCGGTGTTTTCGGGCGTCAAGGATATACGCGCAGCGATGGAGCAGGCCGAGCAGAATCTGGCCATGGGCAAACACACGATCCTGTTTGTCGATGAAATTCACCGCTTTAACAAATCGCAGCAGGATGCGCTGTTGCCGTATGCCGAATCCGGTCTGGTCACCTTTATCGGCGCCACCACGGAAAACCCGTCCTTCGAAGTCAATTCAGCCTTGCTCTCGCGTGCCCAGGTGTATGTGCTGCATTCATTGTCTGAAGAGGAATTGAAGCAGCTGGTCTCGCGTGCCCAGCTGTCGCTGTTGTCTGAAGTGCAGATTGACCCGGCGGCCATCGATACGCTCATCGGCTATGCTGACGGTGATGCGCGGCGGTTGCTGAATCTGCTGGAGCAGTCGTGCAGCGCGGCCAGCTCCACCGGCGTGTCGCAGATTACACCCGAATTTTTGCAAAACGCACTGACCCTGAATGCACGGCGCTTCGACAAGGGCGGTGATAATTTTTACGATCAGATCTCGGCGCTGCACAAATCGGTGCGTGGCTCCAATCCCGATGCTGCGCTGTACTGGCTGTGTCGCATGCTCGATGGTGGCGCCGACCCCAAATATCTGTCGCGCCGAATTGTGCGTATGGCCTGGGAAGATATCGGCATTGCCGATCCGCGCGCCATGCAGCTGGCCAACGATGCTGCTGCCACCTACGAACGACTCGGTTCACCTGAAGGGGAGCTGGCTCTGGGGCAGGCCGTGATCTATCTGGCGGTGGCTGCCAAGAGCAATGCCGGTTATAACGCCTTTAATCAGGCCATGGCCTTCATCAAACAGGATAAATCCCGCGACGTGCCGGTCCATCTGCGCAATGCACCGACCAGACTGATGAAGGAACTCGGGTACGGCCACGCCTATCGCTATGCCCATGATGAACCGGAAGCCTATGCCGCCGGAGAAACTTATCTGCCTGACGGCATGCCCGAACCAGGCTGGTATGCACCGGTTGGCCGCGGGCTGGAAATTCAGATTGCTGACAAGATGGCGCATCTGCGCAGTCTGGACGCGGCTGCCAGAAAATCAAAAAAATAACAGTTTTTTGCAGCGCATGCCCAGTTAAGCGCAGTTCGTCGCAATCTGCGCCAGCCACAGCCGGCCGTTCTCTATAGTTCGGCATCCGTTGTTTTATGCCACCCAACCTTTTCAAGGAGACCGTCATGCGCGCATTTATTCTCACATCGATATTGCTGTTAAGTCCGTTGGCCCATGCTGACCAGACGCTGCAACTGCCCACTTTTAATGCTGTGAAATGCGATGGCGTGTTCGATATTGAAATCACTGCAGGCAGTGCGCAATCCGTGGTGGTGAAGGGCGCGGACGACGAAATCGCCAAATCAAAATTTGAGGTGGTTAATGACGAGCTGGTTATTACCAGTCCCAACAGTCATCATGAAGTGATTTTTTCCACAAAAAACAAAATTTTCATTACCGTTCCGGCCCTGCGTCTGTTTCGGGGTAAGGGCGTCGGCGACGTGGTCATTAAAAATATCGACGGTGACCGCATCGATCTGGCCTACGACGGCGTCGGCAGCATGGAAGTCTCCGGTAAAACCAAATGGCTGCGCCTCAAGGGCAACGGCGTTGGTTCGGTTGATACCAAAAGGTTGCTGGCTGAAAACGCCGATGTCGATTTTGGCGGGGTAGGGGGTGTCGAAATCTATGCCAGCAATCACCTTAACGCGGTGGTGCACGGTATCGGCTCGATGACTTATTACGGCAATCCCAAATCCATCAATAAAGTCGCCAATGGCATAGGCAGCATCAGTTCCGGTAACTGATGAAAATGGCAACGCCGCGTCTGAAAATGAGAGGGAAGTGATCAGTAATCGACCGCAGGCCCGGGCTAAGTTACAATTCTGCTTCCTTATTTCATTTCCTGCGACGAATCACCATGATAGATATTCAACTGCTCCGTAAAGACATCGCCAATGTTGCTGCTCGTCTGGCACAGCGCAAATTCATTCTCGACGTTGATGGTTTCAACGAGCTCGAAGCGCAACGCAAGCAATGCCAGTCACGCAGCGAAGAACTGCAGGGCCTGCGCAACAGCCTGTCCAAACAGATCGGCATGATGAAAGGCAAGGGCGAAGATACCACTGCCCTGATGGAGCAGGTCAACAGTATCGCTGATGAGCTCAAAAGTTCCGCCGCCAGTCTGGAATTGATACTCAGTGACTTGACTGCCTTTCTGGAAGTCATTCCGAACCTGCCGAATGCGGCCACACCGCCTGGAATCAGCGAAGAGCAGAATGTGGAAGTACGCCGCGTTGGCACCCCGCGCCAGTTTGATTTTGCGGTGCGTGATCATGTGGATGTCGGCACGGCGCTGGGTCTGGATTTTGATGCTGCCGTTAAATTGAGCGGTTCACGCTTCATGATGTTAAAGGGCGGCATTGCACGTCTGCATCGCGCCCTCACCCAATTCATGCTCGACACGCATACCATCGAGCACGGTTATACCGAATGCTACACACCGTATATCGTCAATGCGGCCAGCATGCGTGGTACCGGTCAGCTGCCCAAATTTGCCGATGATCTGTTCAGCGTTAAAAAAGGCGGCCAGGACGGCGATGGTGAAACGCTGTATCTGATACCGACTTCAGAAGTTTCGCTGACCAATACCGTACGCGATGAAATCGTGTCTGCCGACAGTCTGCCGATCAGGCTGACCGCGCATACACCGTGCTTTCGTTCCGAAGCCGGCAGTTATGGGCGCGACACGCGCGGCATGATCCGTCAGCATCAGTTTGATAAAGTGGAACTGGTGCAGATCGTGCACCCTGATCAGTCCGATGCGACATTGGAAATCATGGTGCAGCAGGCCGAAGTGATATTGCAGCGACTCGACCTGCCCTACCAGGTGATGGCGCTGTGTACCGGCGATATCGGCTTTGCATCGGGAAAAACCTATGACATCAATGTCTGGCTGCCGGCGCAAAATACCTATCGCGAAATTTCTTCGTTGTCGAATGTTTACGATTTCCAGGCGCGCCGCATGCAGGCCCGTTTCCGCAACGCGCAGGGCAAGCCTGAATTTTTGCATACCCTGAACGGCTCGGGTCTGGCAGTCGGTCGCACGCTCGTAGCGGTGCTGGAAAATCATCAGCGGGCCGATGGCAGTGTTTCCATTCCTGCAGCGTTGCAACCGTATATGGGTGGGTTGACAAGCCTGAAACCAAACTGATTTCGGCCCAATTGAAAATACTTTGAAATAATGCTTCCAATCATTAAGAAACCGGTGCTATAATTCGCGCTTTCGCGGCTGTAGCTCAGCTGGATAGAGTACTTGGCTACGAACCAAGGGGTCGTGGGTTCGATTCCTGCCAGCCGCACCAGCATCAAAGAATAGGGTTAGTGTTTAACGACACTAGCCCTTTTTCCTTTGCTCGACGTCTGCGCGAATTAGCTTATTAAAAACCTTTAACTACCTTTCTCCGTATCTGTTCGTTTTTGATCAATTTCGATTGATTAAACTGACTTAGTTAAGCGGTGCACAGGCTTTGAGACGGAAATGGCGTCGGGTCAATGGCAAGGTCATTTCGCTTTTTCCATTTTTTCTATGATCTTGCTTTTCTGGTTGCCTTCAATTTGGCCATTTGGAACTTGAGATTGGGTTCTGGCCGCTCATTCGATGCGACCATTGAAATTGCTTTTGATGTTCAGCCTTGAATTACTTGCGAAGCCACAAGAACCGCAGGACTCAATTCCGTTCGAATGGCCTGAACGACCGAAAGCAGTGACGTATTGTCGAGCTGGTTCTTTTCAAGAAATCTGCGCCAAAGGTTCTGACGGGTCTTGTCTTCGGCAAATTCATCGGCAAGCCGAATTGGTAAATCTGACGGCACCTTTGTTTGACGGTGTGCAAAGGTTGCCGCAATCGCCTCGGCCAGAACATTCTGGTCCAGTGTTTCGCGGGTCAATAGAACCCAAAGGTCAAGGTAGTCTTTCAATCGGCTGTTGTTCATGCCCAGCATGACAATGGCATGGAACTTTTCAGCGATGACGGTGTAGACCGGATACGTTTTTAATGTTGGTGCTGGGAGGTCGGTCAACAACACCGGATAGGTTGCCTGCACCGGGCCAGGAATTACAATGTCACCAAAACCGATGTCAACCTGCGACTTGCATCACGCCCTGGCGGTGACGCTTTCAAGTATCACGCGCGCACCGGCATAATCGGCATCATGTCTTTACTCATTCTGTGGCCTCCAGATAGGGGCGCATCAAATTGGCAACCCGGCTTATTTTTGCGTAGTGCCAGAGCGCGTTCATATCAATCATTTTTTTGCGCCGCGCTTCTTTCAATGCCTCCACAGCCACGTCTATGCCGATTTTGTTGCGATGCTTGAAGCAATCTACGATGGTCTTGGCGACGTCATACACACGGATACTGACCTTCCCGAATTTGATTTCGGTTATCCCTTCCGAATAGGCTGCGCCGCTGTATTGAATCAACTTCAGGGGAGGGTAGTCCAGTTTGGGGACGTGACTACCTTGAGGCATGGCAATCCAGACCTGCCTGGGCAGTTGGGTGGTCAGTTCGTGAAACTGCAGGGCACTCAGCAAACAGAATACGGCCTGTGGTGCTCGGGTCGCTACAGTCAGCAGGCTTTCCGGGCTTGAATCGGCGGAGCCTGGCAGCCGGTATACACCCCGGCTGACCTTTTCCAGCAATCCGTCTGCAGACAGACGGGCAAGCACGACGCGGGAAACATGGATTTGATCCAGATCGCTGGCGCGTAAAAATCCCTTCTGGCGCGCCAGTTCCAGTACCTGCAGGGATTGATTGAAAATAGGTTCCATGATTTGATTGTGTAACATAAATACGTTAAAAGAAAGTTAATAACGAATAAATGTGACATTCTCAAGCACGACCGCTCTTCTTTCGTAATAACCAGGCAGTCTGTCATCACCCGTATTCGTACTTTGGTGCGGGGCGTAAATCCGGCTTGTGCAAGCCACAGGCCTCGAATTCGAAGCCATGGATAGTGCGTTTTCTTTTCGAGAAGTTTCGCGACAGTTGCCGACCTCTCAGGGAACATTTGATTTGTTAATTTTCGTTTGATGGGAGTAGTCTGTTTGCCAGCCATTTTCAATATCCTCATATGTTGAATTTGGTCAGCGCAGCAGTGGTGTTGACGCACCTCTGTTTCGCGTCTTTTACAATTTTTTCCAATGTTGCTGTGTGCTGATCGATGTTCATCATCCATTCGGTTTGTTGGTGGTTGAATTATGCCTCGAGCAATTTCTTCTCCTTCTTGGGTCGATTGACCTTGTCCTGCCTTATTCCGAATTTGTCGGTGCCAAACTGCTCAACCTGGGTGAAAACCGCTGGTCGTTCAAACCGGAGTTGGGTATTTCCAAAGCAATCGGAGCGTGGACCGTGGACGTCATGCCCAGCGTGACGTTTTATACGGACAACACCGAATTCAAAAAAGTGAATACGCTTTCTCAGACGCCGGTGTTTGCGATCCAGGGGCATGTCATCTACAGTTTTGCGTCGAAGATCTGGGTTGCCTTCGACACCACCTATTTTTCGGGCAATCGCACCACCGTCAATGGCGTTCTCAGCGACAATCTGCAGGTCAACACCCGGGCCGGCCTGACACTGGCGATTCCGGTTGATCGTTACAATTCCGTAATACAATTCATGCCGCACACAGGCTATGAGACCAAGGTCCAATGGGGCTGCCGACCGCAAGCTGGTAAGTTGAACGTTGGTCCGGTGTCTGGCACCGGAAAAATAATGCGGAATTGCACTGATTTGAGCATGTTGCGGGTCAGGGCAGGTTAACGGAGTGCAGAAAGAGCGTGAAATAACGTGCCCGGGTGTTGCGCATGTGCGTGTTTCAGTCAGCCTTTTCCGGCTTTCTATTCGGAGAGTTCTCATTTTTCAGTTTCAAAGGGCCCCTAATGAATTCAATATGTTTTCGATCCTGTGCGCTGGCAGCGGCAATCATGCTCGCTTTCTCGCCTTCCATGGCACAGACTCCCGTCGCTGCGACGGCAGTGCCGGCTGCGCAGCCAACTGCGACCAAGTCGTTCTCGCAACAGGATATGGATCAGCTGCTGGCACCCATTGCGCTCTATCCTGATGCGTTGCTGGCGCAAATCTTCATGGCGTCGACCTATCCGCTGGAAGTGATCGAGGCTTCGCGCTGGTCCAAAGCCAATCCCAAAGTGACCGGCAAGGCGCTGGAAGATGCGATGGCAAAAATGAGCTGGGATCCGTCTGTCAAATCGCTGACTTCGGTACCGCAGGTACTTGAGCAAATGAACGACAAGCTGGAATGGATGCAAAAGCTGGGTGACGCTTTTCTTGCACAGCAATCGGATGTATTTGATACGGTGCAGTCGCTGCGCGCCAAGGCCGCTGCGGCCGGCAATCTGAAGTCGACCGATCAGCAGGTGGTCAAAACTGAGGTGCAGGAAAGCAAGACGATCTATGTCGTTGAGTCCCCCAAAACCGAGGTGGTATACGTTCCGATTTACAATCCGACCGTGGTGTACGGTACCTGGTGGTATTCCTATCCGCCGTATTACATGTATCCGCCGGCCTATGTCTACCCTCCCTACGTCGGATTTACTGCCGGCATTATTGTCGGGGCAGCCATTTGGGGCAACTGCAACTGGCATAGTCACAGCGTCTACGTCAATGTGAATCATTACAATTCCTTCAACCGCACCAATATCAATATCAACAATAATTCCTGGAACCATAACGTGGATCACCGCCGCGGTGTTGCATATAAGGATCAAAACGTCGCGCGCCAATACAATCGGGGCGGTGATATGCAAAACGCCAGGGCAAGACAGGATTATCGCGGACGGACTGATGCGACAAACATGTCCCGACCCGCTACCGGCGATGCTGGCGGAACGCGATTGGGTAATGGCAATTCAAACCGCCCAAGTGCTGGAACGCGCGATACGTCGTACGGTGGTTTCTCCGGTGCCGGTAATGGAGCCTCGACACGCGAGGCAAGTCAGCGCGGAAATGCCAGCCGCGGGAGTTCTGGAAATAGAAGCGGCGGCGCTCGTGCCCGTCACTGATTTGTACTACCAACCTATTTCTGCGGAGAGAACAAGATGAAACTGATGCATTATTTAAAAGTGGTAGCTGTAACCCTGTTAATCGCGATGACCCAGTTGGCCGCTGCGGCACAGGCGGCGGTGGCGCAAAAAACCTATGCTTCACCTGAGCAGGCGGTGAGCATGCTGGTCGACACCATTCGGCGGCACGACCTGGACACTTTGACACAGGTGATCGGTCCGGGTGCGCCGAACTGGCTGTCGAGCGGAGATGACGCGGCTGATCAGCAGGATATGAATAAATTCCTTGCTGCGTATGATCGTAAAAACAGTATCAGCAAACCATCAGGCGAGCGGGCCATACTGCTGGTGGGTGACGATGACTGGGCGTTTCCGGCTCCCATAGTGCGTAAGGGTAAAAGCTGGATTTTTGACGGCGCTGCCGGTCGCGAGGAAAGCGTCAACAGGCGTATTGGCAGAAACGAACTGGATGTAATCCAGACCTTGTTGGCCATCGTTGATGCGCAGCGCGAATATGCTGCAGGCGACACCGATGGAAATGGGACCAATGATTATGCGCGTCGCTTTATTTCCAGTCCCGGCAAGAAAGATGGCCTGTACTGGCTGGACAAAGACGGCCGGTCACTGAGTCCTTTGGGACCTTTGGTGGGCGCGGCCGCACCCGAATACGCCCCTGAAATTGCCGGTGAGGATCTGCCCACTGCCTATCACGGCTATCGATACCGCATTCTTACCGCACAGGGCAAAGACGCACCGGGCGGGGCTTACAGCTATCTGGTTGGCGATCATATGCTCGGCGGTTTTGCCATTGTTGCCTATCCGGCCAAATACAGTGTTTCGGGCGTCATGTCATTCATGGTCAGCCACGACGGTGTGGTCTACCAGAAAAATCTGGGCAAAAATACCGAATCCCATGTGCTCGGAATGCACCTGTTCAATCCGGATAAGAGCTGGCATAAAGTACCTTAATGTGTGCAGTCCGGCATGTAGTCAAAATTGGTTGCACTGTCAAAAAATTCAGTAGTGCGGCACTAAAAGTTCTATATCAATGACAGGGGGCAAATAAATGAATCTCAATAGAAGCGTTTCGATCGCAGCGATAGCAATACTGTCCGGATTGTTTGCCGAATCGGCAATGGCGCAGGCAGCCGAAAATAACCTCGTGACTTTTGGTGTGTCCTATCTGTCCTTCAACTCGTCCGTAGGCGGATTAAATTCGACCGGAAGCAACCCGGCGGAAGCCGGCGCATTCAATGCCATCAATAACAGTCTGGGGACGACAGCAGCCTGGGCGGAGAACACGGAACAAGTCACGTTTTCTCTTTTGCATATGTTTACTGATCATGTTGCCGGTGAAGTGGTTTTGGGAGTGCCGCCAACCGTACATGTCGCCTTGCAGATCCCGGGAGCCGGTGTTGCCTATCAAAACACGGTGCCTACCCAATATCCCGAGGGTGCAAGTTCCAAGCCCTGGACGCCGACACTTTTTTTAAAATACCTGTTCAACGATCCAAAGGATAAATTCAGACCCTATCTGGGTATCGGTGCGAGTTTTGCCACGTTTAAAAACGTCACAGTACAAAACGTAACCTTGTTGGAAACTCTGGGAGGCGGTGGCGCACAATTATCGTCGTCGTGGAACGCAGTGGGAACTGCCGGGGTAATCTTTAACATTAACGACCGATGGTCCGTGATGGCATCAGCGTCTTATATGCCTCTGAAGACAACGGCAACATTTATCAGCGGGAGTGGTGCGACAACGACGTCAGGTGTTTTGAAGCTGGATCCGACAATTTGCAATATCAGCGCAGGGTATAATTTTTAAGTGGGGGCGCCTGAAGTTGGCGGCCCAATAAAACACCAAAAATTTCGAATGAAAAGAACACTTGAGTATTAACCTTACCCGCTTTTGGCGTATCGCCGGCACAGTCGGACCCGGGATGTTGGTCATGCTGGCCAATATGGAAGCCGGCAGCGTCATTACGGCTGCGCAGAGCGGTGCCGAGTGGGGCTATCGTTTGTTGCTGTTGCAGTTTTTGATTATTCCGCTTTTGTATATGACTCAGGAGGTGACCATCCGGCTCGCTCTGGGCACCGGCAAAGGCCTGAGTGAACTGATACGGCAGCACTACGGCCGTGGGATGAGTTATCTGGCGTTTGCGGTATTGAGCATCAGTTGTTTCGGTGCCTTGCTGACCCAGATGAGTGGTCTGGCCGGTGCGGGACAATTGTTTGGTGTGCCGGTCTGGCAGACCGTGCTGCTGATCGTTACCATGACTTTTGTGATGATGTGGACCGGATCCTATCAATCCGTTGAACGCATCGCGATGTGCTTCGGACTGTTTGGCATCGCGTTTCTGTTTGTGGCCTGGAACGCGCATCCGGATACGTACCAGTTGCTGGACCAGTTGCGCCAGATGCCCTTTGGCAATCACCGCTATCTGTATCTGGTTGCGGCAAATCTGGGCACCTGCATTATGCCCTGGGCGATTTTTTATCAGCAATCGGCAATGGTCAATAAAGGATTGAGCATGCAGCAGCTAAAAATTTCCCGTGTCGAGACCTTGCTTGGCGCCGTGTTGTGCCAGACGCTGCAGGCCGCCGTACTGGTCGCTGCCGCAGCGACGTTGGGCAGGCATGGAACCTCTCTGGACAATGTGCCGCAGATTTCCGACGCGTTTACTGTGGTGCTGGGTGAAGCATTCGGTCGCCTGATATTCGCAGCCGGCCTGGCCGGCGGGGCACTGGTGGCAACCATTGTGGTGTGCCTCACTGCGGCCTGGGCCATGGGCGAAGTGACAGGGGTGCGGCATTCGCTGGAACTTCATCCGAGCCAGGCGCCCTGGTTTTATCTTGCGTTTGCACTGATGCTCGTGGTCAGCGGCGCTACCGTGTGTTCCGGTATCAGTCTGATCAGTCTGTCGATTGCCACAGGCGTTGTGAATGCCTTGTTGCTTCCGCTGGTACTGTTTTTTCTGTTCCGACTCGCACGGACTGATTTGCCGGATTCGGTACGACTCAAAGGATGGTATCGGAATGCGATCGGCGCGACCTTCATCGTCGCAGCAGTATTGAGCATGTATGCCGGCATTGTCGGGATTTGGGGCAGTTAATGGCTATGACAGAAACCTATTTTGAACAGGCCGATGCCTTGAAAACTCCACAACAATACCGACCAGAAGTGTCAGAGCCGGCCGCAACTATACGGCGGCTGTTCGGCATTATCACGTTCTTGCTGTTTGCCGCCGGCGCGCACGCGCAATCGCTGGAACCCAGGGCCTACTCGAATGCACCGACCGGACTGAATTTTCTCATAGCTGGCATGGCCTACACGGACGGTATGCTGGCCTTCGATCCTTCAACGGCAATCACCAATGCGCATTATTACGCAGCGAGCGGCATTTTGGCCTATGCGCATACCATGGAGGCGTGGGGCAATTCGGCCAAGTTTGACATGGTCCTGCCTTATTCCGAATTTGTCGGTGCCGGACTGGTCAACGGGCAGGCGCAGCAGCGTGACATGACCGGCATGGCCGATCCGCGCCTGCGGGTTTCGATCAACCTCAGTGGTGCGCCGGCGCTGTCGCTGAAAGAATTCGCAGGCTACCGGCAGGACACCATCATCGGTATCAGTCTGCAGGTAACACCGCCACTGGGACAGTATGACCCCGCCAGGCTGCTCAACCTTGGCGAAAATCGCTGGTCGTTCAAACCTGAGCTGGGCATTTCCAAAGCATTGGGAGCGTGGACCGTGGATGTCATGCCGAGCGTGACGTTTTATACCGACAACACAGAATTCAAAAAAGTGAATGCGCTGTCTCAGGCGCCGGTGTATGCGATCCAGGGGCATGTCAGCTACAGTTTTGTTTCGAAGATCTGGGTTGCCTTCGATACCACCTATTTTTCAGGCAATCGCACCTCTGTCAATGGCGTTCTCAGTGACAATCTGCAGGCCAACACCCGGGCCGGACTGACGCTGGCGATTCCGGTCGACCGCTACAATTCCATAAAAATGTATGCCAGCGGCGGTACCTCAAGTCGCACCGGCAGCGACTTTTCCACGGTGGGGTTTGCATGGCAGTATCGCTGGGGTGCAGGGTATTAGCGGTCAGTCCAGGCGACTACAACGACCTGCAGTGAATTCAGATCTAGATTTAACGATGATGCATATTCGGTCGGCGCCAACAGAGAAAATGAAATTCGCACCGAACGCATAAAAAAATACAAAATTTGCGCGGATACTGTTTTTTATTTTCATGCAATGCAGTGAGGGATTAATTGCTAAGACAAACTCCCAGATGATCAAACAAGTGCAGCCTGGTCCCGGTCAAGTCGAGAAACAGCTGTTGATCTATTTCCCAATTGGCCTCGGTAGCTACCCTGGCAATAATGGATTCAGATTGCTCGTTCATTTGCAAATACAGGTAACTCATATCGCCCAGTTTTTCGATGGCCTGAACTCGCACAGAAATTCCCTGCGTTGCATTGATGATGATATTTTCAGGGCGAATTCCTATTGTGAATCTGGCGCCGGCGCTTATTTCTATTGCGCTGCCAATGCTGCAATGTTCCCCCGATAACAGCGTGAAGTTGAGCATGCCGGCGCTTGAATTGTTTTCGGTGCACTCAATAAAATTCATGTTCGGCGAACCGATGAAGCCGGCCACGAAGGTATTTATCGGGTGGTTATACAATTCCAGGGGGCTGCCAACCTGCTCGATGTTGCCGGCATTTAAAACCACAATGCGGTCGGCCAGCGTCATCGCTTCGGTTTGATCATGGGTCACGTAAATCATGGTGGTGCGCAACAGGCGATGCAGATTCGCCAGTTCTATGCGCATCTGTACCCGCAACGAGGCATCCAGATTCGACAGCGGTTCATCGAATAAAAAGACATCCGGTTTGCGCACAATGGCGCGGCCAATCGCAACCCGCTGACGCTGACCACCGGATAACGCTTTCGGTTTTCGGGTAAGCAGATTTTCAATCTTTAAGGTTTTTGCGGTGCTGTTGACTACTGCGCTGATTTCATCGGCAGGCATGCCGGATAACTTCAGTCCGAACGCCATGTTGTCATACACGCTCATGTGCGGATACAGAGCGTAATTTTGAAAAACCATGGCAATGCCGCGTTCTGACGGCGAAACCTGGTTCATCATTTTGTCGCCAATAAATAACTCGCCCTCATTAATTTCTTCCAGCCCGGCGATGCTGCGCAACAGGGTCGATTTCCCGCATCCGGAAGGACCAACGAAAACAATAAATTCGCCATTTTCGATGTGAAGATTAATGCCATGCAAAATCGGATTGTTCAAATACGATTTTTTAATATTTTTTAACAGCAAACTGGCCATGTGCACTCCCAAATTGTGGCCTGCTCCGACTGCGATATCACACCGGTCGTCAGCAGTAAAATCATTGATTGATCAATTGCACCAGCACATGGTGGCTTGCTCCGTCTTTTTTCAGCGCGACTTCGATTGTGCCAGTGTCGGTATCAACAGCAATGCCATCCACGCAAACACTGAGTCGCCTGTTTCCCGCCTGATTTTGAACTTCAAACAGGTACGAAGTCTGACCGTCCGGCAATCGGTAGCGCAGCGTAAATCCAGGCCAATTTTTTGGAATCACGGGGGCCAGACGCACCTTGTCGCCATCTGTCAGGGTAAATCCAAGCACCGATTCCAATGCAACCCGATACATCCAGCCGGCAGATCCGGTATACCAGGTCCAGCCGCCGCGTCCGACGTGCGGCGCTTCGCCATAAATGTCGGCCGCGATCACATACGGTTCTACCTGATAGGTATTGGCGCCTTCCAGGCTGGATGAATGACTGACCGGACTTAAGTTTTCCAATAAACGCGCGGCACGTTCAGAGCGACCTGATTCAGCCATGGCCCGAACTACCCAACACGCGGCATGGGTATACTGACCGCCGTTTTCGCGCACGCCGGCGACATAGCCTTTAATGTAACCCGGGTCATTTTGGGTGTTCACAAAGGCGGGGGTGAGAAGTTTGATCAGGCGGTCCGAGTCGGAAATTAGACGATCGTCAACGGCGTCCAGTGCCAGTGATGCGCGTTCTGTCGACGCCACTCCGGAAATAACCGACCAGGCTTGCGCCAGGGCGTCGATCTGACATTCATCACTTTCAGTCGAGCCCATGACGTTGCCATTGTCATAGAATGCGCGCCGATACCACTGGCCGTCCCAACCCGCGTCGTTGAGCGATGTCTGCAAAGCCGCCACATGTTTTTGATAGCGTTCGATGCGCGCAGCGTCGTTGCGCGCGACACACAGTGGCATAAAGTCGGTAATGATGCGGTACAGGAAAAAACCCATCCAGACGCTTTCGCCGCGGCCTTCGCGACCGACCCGGCTCATGCCGTCATTCCAGTCGCCGGTGCCCATTAACGGCAAGCCATGCATCCCCAATCTCAGTGACCGATCCAGCGCCAGGCAACAATGTTCATAGACGTCGGCGCTCAGATCGGAAACGTCCGGAGTGACCATGCGTTCGTCTTCGCCATCGTCGAGCAGTGGCGCGCACAGGAACGCACTTTGTTCGTCCAGGACACTGACGTCGCCGGTGGTGTTGATATAAAACGCGACAATATACGGCAGCCACAGCAAATCGTCGGCAAAGCGGGTGCGCATGCCTTTTTCCAGCGGTGCAGGGTGCCACCAGTGCAGTACGTCGCCTTCAATAAACTGATGCGCGGCATGCAGGCAGATTTGAGCGCGGGTTAACTGCGGATCGGCGTAAATCATGGCGCTCGAGTCCTGCAGCTGATCGCGAAATCCGTAAGCGCCGCCGGACTGGTAAAACGCCGAGCGACCCCAGATCCGGCAGCTCAGGTTTTGGTAGCTCAGCCAGCCGTTGACCATGAGATCGATGGCCGGAACAGGTGTGCTGATTTCGAAGGTCGATACGGTTTTTCGCCAGAATTGTCTGATGTCCGAAAATGCCGCCGCGCACTGTTCTGCGCGTTGATATAGCGTCGACAATGCCAGTGCTGCAGCCTGATCCGATCCTTCTCCCAGTAAAAAGAAAACGTCACAAATGGCGTTCGGCGCGACGGTTATCGAAACCTGCTGTGCAAAACAGGGCGCCATGCCCGCACCGGTGGATCGGTCGAGCTGGGGCTGGAACTCGAGCGGGTCCAGGGCCAGCGGATTTGCCGGGCTGCGGTTCATGCCGATAAATGCGGCACGGTCTGTCGTATACGAGTAATTGTTGAGCACAGCGTTTGCAGTCGTGCAGGCCGCAAAGACAACGCCATCGGAAAATACGCCGCTGAGCGCATTGCGCGCCAATAACGTCGTGCTGTCCGCGTCGAATGTGGTGATAACCGCCAGCGCATCCTGATCCAGTGACGCACCCAGTACCAGGCGTTGATAACTGTACACCGACAGCGAGCGCGGCAGGTTGTGCAGATTGGTCAGCCTGATTCTGACAATTTTCAGGGTGTCATGGCGCGGTACATACATCGTGGTTTCATGCAGCAGACCATGGCTTTGATGTTCAAACCGGCTGTAGCCGAAGCCATGACTGACTTCATAATCCGTTTTGCACATGACCGGCCCCGGGGTCGCCGACCAGAACGCCTGATTGTCGTTGTCGCGAATATACCAGGCTTCGCCATGCGGATCGCATACCGGATCGTTATACCAGGGAGTGAAGCGATGTTCGCGGCTGTTGCGGCTCCAGGTGCAGGAAGCACCGCTCTCACTGACCAGAAAGCCCACTTTTTCATTGGCAATCACATTGGTCCAGGGGAGCGGCGGCAGGTTGGGCGGCGTTTCCGAACTGTTGTTGATCCGGATGACGTATTCATCGCCGGCGGCGTTAAAACCGCCATAGCCGTTAAAACACTGCAGTGGCCTTGATTCGACGAGCATCGCCGGCACAGACATCGCAGGTTGCACCGGTTCGTGGGGCGCCGTCATCGACCAATCCCCGACCAGGCCGAATGAGCCGACTGCCGGTGCGATGCTCTCAATATCGGCCAACAGGTCCAGCGCGCCGGCTTTATCGGCGCCGGCACCCAGCAAAAACAGCAGCCTGTGTTCCTGGTCTGGCTCCAGTCCGACTTCACAGCGCAAACTCAATGCCGCATCCAGTACGTTGCCGGCAGTTCCCGACAACGGCGCAAATTCGTCGCCATGGCGGCTCAGCGCGTTCGGTGCGGCCAGGCTATGCCCGCGCCCGATAAAGCGTTTGCGGTCGGTCTCAAAGGTAATGTCGGTTTCGGCGAGCCGGATTGCATGCATCATCCACAGCCCGGCCTCGTTTGCCCCGCGCGCCCTGCGTCTGGCCAGCAACGCCTGCTGGCCGGCTTCAAACTCGGTCTGGATAAATAATTTGGAAAAGGCAGGGTGCGACGCTTCGGAGGCCGGATCGTTTAAAACCACTTCCAGATAACTGGTCACTTCGATGCGTCTGCGAACGTTGCCGCTATTTTTGATCCGCAACTGGCGTATCTCCAGCGCCCGCGTTGAATCGACACTGACCTCCAGATAAGTCTGAATTCCGTTGAAATTGCATGAATACCAGACCGACCCGGCCTGTTCGCCGCATGCATAGCTGGCACCGGCGCGCCGCACCGGCAGCAGGCAGGCCGACCACACCGCACCGTCATCCAGGTCGCGCAGATAGATGTAATAGCCTGCGCCGTTTTCAATGCCATCGTTGGACCAGCGGCTCAGAACCTGTGAGCCCATCTTGCTGTAGCCAGAACCCTGCTCGGTCAGTGCGGTGCAAAACAGGTCATTGGACAGCAAACGGATGGCAGGGACAGAAGTGGATGGCGAATTGGATGACGAAGTGAGCATGGTGTAAGGCCTGTATCAAGTTGATGTAATCGATTACATTTTCCGTTGAATTGTACTCGATATAGGTTTTTTGCCAAAAATATTTTTTATTAACAAGAAAGCTGAACTCAGGTACATAAATAGGAAGAATGCCTTCAGGTACAGTAATTAATAACATAAGCAATTGATTTTGAATAAAATAAATGATTATTAAGGACTATTTTTGTTTGTTGCACCTTGAACTTGCGTGTCAGGAAAAATCCACAGAGTTGCTTATTTTTATCAAAAAAGGCTTTACAAGAAAAAATGAAATCGGTTACATTCAGTTTTGTAACCGGTTACATCGCTAAATAAAAAACAGGCGGGAGACAATAATGACAGTGACAATTAAAGATGTTGCGCGAGAAGCCAAGGTATCGGTGGCTTCCGTATCCAGGGCGTTGAACGGCAGTAGCACCGTCACTGAAGCGACCCGCGCGCATATCATCGGCGTGGCCGAGCGTTTGCACTATATCCCGAACATGGGTGCGCGCAATCTGAGTATTCAGCGCACCAACACCATCGGTGTGGTGCTGCCGGATCTGTATGGCGAATTTTTATCGGAATTAATTCGCGGAATCGATTCGGCGGCCCGTTCTCACGGTTTGCATCTGCTGGTTTCCAGCGCGCATGGCGATGCAACCGAAGCCGGCGCCATTATCCGCGCCATGAGCGGACGCGTGGATGGATTAATCGTCATGTCGCCGCATGTCGATGCCAATTTTCTGGCGTCGAATCTGCCTCAGAAATTACCCACGGTTTTATTGAATACCCATATCAGCGGCGGCAATTATGCCTCGATAAACATCGATAACTATCACGGCGCGTTTTCCATGATGCGTCATCTGGTGGGTGTCGGGCATAAGCGCATTGCCATGATTTCAGGCCCGACCAATAACTACGAAGCGCAGGAACGACTGCGCGGTTATCGCGATGCCATGTCGGAGTTTTTACCGGAAGCGCCGGAGCAAATACTGCGCGGCGATTTCAGCGAAGAGGCCGGATACCGCGCCGGGCAACTGCTGCAGTCGCTGGAAATACTGCCCGAAGTCGTGTTTGCTGCCAACGACATGATGGCCATCGGATGTCTGTTCGCGCTCACCGAAGCCGGCCTGACTGTGCCGAAAGATATTGCGCTGGTCGGCTTCGACGATATCCCGATCGCGCGTTTCGTTACGCCGCCATTGACGACGGTGCGCGTGCGCATGGCCGATATGGGTGGGCGCGCGCTGGAGCAGTTGGTCTTTTCAATTGAAAATCGCATCAGTCCGAAAAAATCCGAACAGATATTGAAAGCCGAATTGATGATACGAAAATCGTGTCATGTCTGAAAAAATTCCAGCGAACAAAAATGCGGATCAGGCCATCCATGTTGCAGGCCCTGATTTGTATTGCTGTATTGCTGAAAAGAGGAGGGAAGCAGGAAGTTGTTTTTTGTATGTCAAAACTACTATTTACTTTTGCCAATGTCGACAAGGTCGGTTTGCAAAATTTTAACCAGGAGACTTAAGAATTATGTTTAACAATAATAAATTTAAAAAATTAGCGATCACCTTGGCAATCGGTCTGGCTTTTTCCGAATCCAGTCTTGCCCAAATGAGTACGGCAACCATACGCGGCCAGGTTAATCAATCCGGCACAGAATCCCGGCAGGTCGAAATTATTGCCGTCAACAAGGCTACCGGGTACAGCTACAAAGCGCTTGCCAGCGCCAAAGGTACGTATGTCATTAATGGCCTGGCGCCGGGTACCTATGTGTTGCATGTCGATGGCGGCCAATCCAGTGAAGTGACGGTGCAGGTCGGCGAAACGGCGGCGTTGGATCTGAACGTCACCAATGCCGACAGCGCCAGTACGGTTGTCGTGGTCGGCAACGTAGCCCGTCTCGACGTAATCAGCTCGGAAGTCTATACGGCAGTATCCAACAAGACCATTGAAAGCATGCCGCAAAACAGTCGCAATTTTCTGTCGTTTGCCGATCTGGCTCCGGGCGTGCGTTTCAGCACCGATCCAAACAGCGGCTTTGTGACCTTGCAGAGTGGTGCAGCCAGCTCGAACGATGTCAATGTATTTATCGACGGCGTGAGCCAGAAAGGCATGACCCTGACCGGCGGTATCAGCGGCGCCGACGCCTCGCGCGGCAATCCGTTTCCGCAAAGTGCGATTGCCGAATACCGTGTCATCGGTCAGGGCTATAAAGCCGAATTTGACCAGGTCAGCAGCGTTGCCATCACCGCCATTACCAAGTCCGGCACCAATGAATTGCACGGCGATGCATTTGTCGACTACACCGGTTCGGGTTTAACGGCGCTGTCGCCGTTCGACAAGGCGAATAAAGCAGCAGGTAATTCTCCGGCCACATTCAAACAGGAAGAATACGGAATGACCTTGGGTGGCGCGATCAAGGAAGATGTGGCGCATTTTTTCTTTTCTTATGAAGGAAAAGACATTCAAACGCCGCGCAGCGTCAACCTGAACCAGTTTAACGGCCTGTTGCCGGACGCCGGATTTGCGGCCAGCCTGTACGGCATGCAAGGCTCTCATGACCAGGATTTCACTGAAAACCTGCTGTTCGCCAAAGTCGATTTCCAACTCTCGCAGGAACAGAAATTGGAAATCAGTGGCAAGTTGCGTCGTGAAAGCAGCCTGGTCGCAGAAAATTACCAGTTGAGTGCGCCAGGCAACGACCAGAATGGCAGGCAAGATGAAAACCGGTTAAATATCGCGCATACCTACACGGGCGACCTGTTCATCAATGAAGCCAGGTTCGGTTATCAGATGGTTGACTGGAATCCGAGTTCGGCATCGGCCACACCGGAAACCTTGTATTATGTTTCGCCGCAAAATATCGCCGCCGGCGCGACCGAAGTCATGAGTACCGGCGGGTCGCCCAATGATCAGGATCGCCGCCAGACCGGTTTCACCCTGTCGGATGAATTTACCTACACGGCAATCGCCAACAATAATATCAAGACCGGCATCAAGTTTTCGCCGATGCAATTCATGTTGGCCGGCACACCGCGCGAAACGGCCATCAATACCGTGTTGCTCGACCATGTTACCGGCAATCCGATATCCGGCATTTATCCCGGCAATCCGCAAACCACCCTGGCTGCCGAAACGGTCAGCATGAAAGATAACCAGCTCGGTCTGTATATTCAAAATGACTGGAAGGTCACGCCCAAACTGGAATTTGATTACGGCATCCGTTGGGATTATGAATCGAATATGCTCAACAACGACTACGCCACGCCGGCGGATCGCCTGGCCATGCTGTACGGGCAGGATAACCGGAACGGGGCGCCGGTCGGACAGACCTATGCGCAATCGCTGGCTCTGGGCGGCGTTAACGTTGCCGACTTTACCGGCACCGGAAACCGCAAGCCGTTCATGAAGGCATTTGCACCGCGCCTTGGCCTGATCTACGATCTTAATGGAGATAAAGCGTCGGTATTCTTTGCCGGCCTGGGACGTTCTTACGATCGCACCATGACCAACTATGCGATGGACATGTACCAGAACGATTCGGCACCGCACGGCGATACCTTCCTGATCAGCAATCAAAACAAAATGCCTTACACCGATCAGTTCAGTATGGGGTTGCGCCAGCAAATCGGTATATGGAACGGTGAAATCGGATTTACCGATGCACAGAACAAAGATCAGTTCCAGTGGTATAACGGCAACCGCGCCATCGATGGCGGCTTTGGTGCCAATCCGCCCAATGGTCCATTGTGGGGTTCGCAAAACGGGTACGGCAATCTGGTACTCGGTGACTTTACCGGACAGTCTAAAACCGAAACCATTTACCTGAAAATGGGCAAGCCGTACACCAAATCATCGGGCTGGGGCCTGGATGCAACCTATACCTGGAGCGAAGGTTTTACCAACAACGACGGCTTTACAACCAACAGCGAATTTGACTGGACCTACGGTCGTGCCTCGGATACCGGCAATTACCCGTCGATCGATATCGAACGTCAGCGCCTGGTTTCGGTCGGCATGGTTGATCTTCCATGGGGTGTTTTATTGGCCGGAAAAGCAACGCTGGGTTCCGGCTTGCCGCAGCAGGTCGACAATTGCGTCAATGGCGGCTTAACCTGTTTCTACGAAACGACCCCGGGAGCGCTGTTCCGTCAGTTTGACGCGTCAATCACCAAGGAAATCAACGTGACCAGGGGCAAAATGATGCTGCGCGCCGATATCCTGAATCTGTTTAATACGGCAAATTACGGCGCCATGAATACTTGGGCCGGCAGCGCTCCGGGTACGAATGCCGTCGGCGGTAACAATATGCAGTTTGGTAACAACACCGGCATGCAGGGACCAATGCGTACGGTGAAAGTCACCTTGCGTTATGCGTTCTGATTGATGGCTTGATGGTATTGTTGACGTGATCGCCCACCGCGGTCACTTCAACTGCCATGCTGAACGGACTGATCCGATTTTGCCGGACTGTTCACCCGAACCGATTTTTACCAATACCACCAAAATGATTATTAAAAAATTGTTCCTGATATTTCTTGTTGCGTCAGGATTTTCATGTGCTGCAATCCCGTTGGCTGCCCAGGCGCAGACCTCCGGCAGTCCCGCGCTCTTCAGCGACGGTTCAGCCGAACCGCAACTCGATCCATTTTTTGATGATCTGGAAGAGAGAACATTTCACTATTTCTGGGACACGGCCAATCCGGCCAACGGACTGGTTCCGGATCGCTTTCCGTCACCATCGTTTGCCAGCATTGCTGCAATCGGATTTGCGCTGAGCGCCTATCCGATCGGCGTTGAACGCCATTATATTTCCCGCGCTGCGGCCCGCCAGCGGGTGCTGACAACGCTGAAGTTTTTCTATAACGCGCCGCAAGGAAACGCCGCGCACGGCATGACCGGCTACAAAGGTTTTTATTATCATTTCCTGGACATGAAAACCGGCCAGCGCTATCGGGATTCCGAGCTGTCCACGGTGGATACGGCGTTATTGCTCGGCGGTGTGCTGTTCTGCCAGTCCTATTTCGATCAGGATCAGGCCGATGAAGTGCAAATCCGCGATTTGGCCAAGGCGATTTATGAACGCGTTGACTGGCCGTGGACCCAGGTTCATTCTGCTGCGATCGATATGGGATGGACGCCGGAGCAGGGCTTTATTGCCAGCGACTGGGTCGGCTATAACGAAGGCATGATCGTCTACCTGATGGCGCTGGGTTCGCCCGCTCATGCGGTGAATACGGATGCCTGGAATGCCTGGACCAGGAACTTCGACAAAAGCTGGAAAGTAATCGATGGTCAGGAGCATCTGGGTTTTCCACCGATGTTCGGTCACCAATATACCGAAATGTGGGTAGACTTCAGAAATATCCAGGATTCCTACATGAAAAACAAGGGCATCGATTATTTTGAAAACGGCCGGCGCGCAACGCTGGCACAACAGGCCTATGCGGTGCGCAATCCGATGCAGTGCAAAGGCTATGAAGAAAATATCTGGGGCATTACCGCCAGTGACGGACCGAAAAGCATCCAGCTCGACTACCATGGAAAACCCATGAAATTTCACGGCTATGCCGGACGCGGCATGGGCGGCGCGAATACCTACGACGATTGCACGCTGGCGCCAACTGCCGCACTCGGATCGATCGTGTTTGCGCCGGAGCTGGTGATTCCGGCTGCACAGGCCCTGCATCAGAAATACGGCCGGCGGATTTATAAAGCCTATGGATTTCTGGACGCCTTCAATCCCAGTTTTGATTTCAATACCCCGATTACGACCGGCACCCGGATTCCGGGCGAGGGTTGGGTCGGCAAGGACTATATCGGAATCGATCAGGGACCGATTATCGGCATGCTGGAAAATTATCGCAGTGGACTGGTATGGCGCGTCATGCGCGGCAATCCGTATATCCGTACCGGCCTGGAACGTGCCGGATTTACCGGCGGCTGGTTAGCCCGCTAAACGATGACGATGAAAAACCTCTCGCCCGCATGCATGGCACGCCATGTCCTGCTCATCGGATTGGTCTTGCTGTGTTTCGGTTGCCGTCATCCGGACGACTCCGAAACCACGCTGCGCATCTGGGCAATGGGCCGCGAGGGTGAAGTGTTGCAGCAATTGATGCCGGAATTTGAACGCCGCCATCCGGGCATCCATGTTGACATTCAACAGCTGCCCTGGACTTCCGCCCATGAAAAATTGCTGACGGCCTTTGCCGGCGACGCCACGCCCGATCTGTGCCAGTTGGGAAATACCTGGATACCGGAGTTTGCCGCGCTCGGTGCGCTGGATGACTTGAGCGGTTTTGAAATGCAGTCCACGATTGTCGATCGCGCCGATTATTTCCCTGGAATCTGGGACAGCAATGCCATCGGAAAAAAACTCTACGGCATCCCCTGGTATGTCGATACCCGCCTGCTGTTTTATCGCAAGGATATCCTGGCCAAAGCCGGCTATACCCATGCGCCGGCAACCTGGACCGAATGGCAGGCGATGCTGGCCGCAGTCAAAAAACAGGTTGGGCCAGACAACTACGCCGTGCTGCTGCCGACCAATGAATTTGAACCGTTGCTGGCCCTGGCATTGCAGCAGGATGAATCCCTGCTGCGCGATGGCGGACGCTACGGGAATTTTCGCAGCCGGCAATTCCGGGTCACCCTGGCGTTTTATCTGAACATGTTCAAACAACAGTGGGCGCCGCCCAGCAGCAGCGAACAGATTGCCAATGTCTGGGACGAATTCGGACGCGGCTACTTTTCGTTTTACATTACGGGCCCGTGGAATATCGAGGAATTCAAGCGACGTTTGCCGGCCGACCAGCAATCGTCGTGGATGACTGCACCGCTGCCCGCTAACGACAATGGCAAGGGTAATTTGGGCGGTTCCAGCGCCGGCGGCGCCAGCCTGGCGATCTTTGCGCATTCCCGCCATAAACAGGCGGCCTGGCAACTGATCGAATTTTTGTCCGAAGTCGACATCCAGCGCCAATTCAACGTATTGACCGGAAATCTGCCGCCGCGCCGCAGCGCCTGGGAAAATTCGGAATTGACCCGCGACGTCTATTCAACGGCATTTCGCACCCAGCTTGAACATGTCAAGTCCCCGCCCAAAGTACCGGAGTGGGAGCGGATCGCCACCGAAATGCGGATTATTTCCGAGCAGGCAGTGCACGGCGATATCACGCTGGATCAGGCCGTGGAAGAATTGGACCGGCGTGCCGACAAAATACTTGAAAAGCGTCGCTGGATGCTCAAACAGGGGAGCGCTCAATGAAAAATTCTATCGGTCTGGAGCGCGCAGCGTGGGCTTTCGTTTTACCGGCGCTGCTGCTGATTTTTGTGTTTTTCTTCATTCCGATCGTCGCTGCGCTGATCATGAGTTTGACCGATTTTGATATTTACGCGTTGGCCAACCTGAAGAATCTGCGGTTTGTCGGTCTGCGCAATTACATTGAATTGCTGCAAACGCCGTTGTTTTGGCAGGCATTGGGCAATACGGCTTATTTCGTGGTGATCGGCGTGCCATTATCGATGGCGGCGTCGCTGCTGAGTGCCAACCTGATCCACGCCAAACTGAGCTATTTCAAGGGTTTTTACCGGACCGCGTTTTTTGCTCCGGTCGTGACTTCACTGGTTGCGGTGGCGGTAATCTGGCGCTATTTGTTTCATATGCGCTATGGCTATCTGAATTATGTGCTGACCAGTCTGGGGCTCGATTCGATAGACTGGCTCGGCAACCCGAAATTTGCCATGCCGGCCATTATTATTTTTTCGGTATGGAAGAATTTCGGTTACAACATGATCATCGTGCTGGCGGGTTTGCAAAGCATACCTGAAGATATCTACGAAGCCGCCAAAATCGACGGGGCCGGTGTCTGGAGCACATTTCGCTATATGACCCTGCCCATGCTGGCACCCACCTTGCTGATGGTCAGCATTATGACTATGGCCGGCTATTTCCAGCTGTTTGCCGAACCCTATGTGATGACCCAGGGCGGTCCGGTGCAAAGTACCGTCAGTGTTTTGTATCTGATGTATGAAGAAGGCTTCAAGTGGTGGAATCTGGGCACGGCTTCGGCGGTCGCTTTTGTGCTGTTTTTTATCATGTTCTCCATTACCTTGATTCAAATCCGGCTCAGCAAGGTGGAACAATGAACAAGCCTGCACCAACCCATCACCAGAAGCCGGCGCTGCAGCGCCTGCTGTTCAACGCCGGCGTATTGGTGTTATGCGCGCTGGTATTGTTTCCGCTGGTCTGGATGCTTTTCGTGTCGTTCATGATGCCGGGCGAAGCCAGCAGCTTTCCGCCGCCGTTGCTGCCGCAACACCCGACGCTGAATAATTACCGCGAATTGTTTTCCCATGCCGGCATCGCGCATTATTTTATGAACAGTTTGCTGCTCGCCTGTCTGGCAACGGTGCTGTCGCTGTTATTCAATGTCAGCGCCGGCTACGCATTTGCCAAATTAAAATTTACCGGGAAAGAGACCATTTACAAAATGCTGCTGGCGGCCATGGTAATCCCTGCTCAGGTCGCCATGTTGCCGTTGTTTTTGATGTTGAAGCACATAGGACTGATCAATACCTGGGCCGGCGTGCTGATTCCCTCCATGGCCGGCATATTCAGTATTTTTCTGGTGCGCCAGTATGCGACAACGATTCCGAACGAGTTGATTGAAGCCGCGCGCATCGATGGCGCCAATGAATTCCGCATTTTCTTTTCCATCGTCCTGCCCGGATTGACGCCGATATTGATCAGCCTGGCCATATTTACCTTTCTGGGCAGCTGGAACGATTTCATGTGGCCGCTGATTGTCTTGACCGACAGCGACATGTATACCCTGCCGTTAGCCCTGGCATCGCTCACCCGCGAGCATGTGCAGGACAGTGAAATGATGATGGCCGGTTCGGTGCTCACGATTGTGCCGGTGCTGCTGCTGTTCCTCGGCCTGCAGCGCTTCTATGTGCAGGGTTTAATGGTAGGAAGCGTCAAATAATGTTTTCTGTTTTTAATCGAACCAGCTTTCTGATCTGGCCGTTGCTGATCGTCCTGTCGGCATTGAATTCTTCCCCTGCCGCACCTGCTGCCGGTGAGCCGGTCACGCTGGATGATTTTCACGATACGTCGGTCTGGAAGGCAGAAGGATCGGATGGCATCCGCACCTGGCCGGCCGGCGTGCCGGGAATCGATGGCGATCATTCGGCGCTGCAGCTGAATTACGATTTTTCCAATGTAGCCGGCTATGCCTTGGTGCGCCGATCGCTGCCCCTTGACTTGTCCGGCAACTTCGCGCTGAGCTTTTATATCCGATCGGATGCAGGCGACAAGGCTTTCGAAGTAAAACTGGTGGATGACAGCGGCGAAAATGTCTGGTGGTATCAACGGCGCGAAATGCACTTTACCGGGCAATGGCAATTGGTCACGATTAAAAAAAGGCAGATCGAATTCGCCTGGGGGCCGATTGCAGACAAACGCCTGGTGCATGGCAGCCAGATTCAGTTCGTGATCAATAAAAGCAAGGCGGGCGGCCCCGGCAAGATCGAAATTTCACAGCTGGGTATGATTACTCTGCCGGCTGAAGGCACGCCGGATCTGGCGCCGCGCATCACGGCCAGTTCCAGCCTGCCTGGCCATGGGCCGGCGATGGTACTGGCACTGGCTCATGACCCGTCGCGCAGCTGGAAAAGCGATCCCAAAACCGGACGCCGGCAGCAATTGACGCTTGATTTTGGACGCCCCAGGGAATTTGGCGCGCTCGTGCTCCATTGGGCCAATCGCGCCTGGGCCAGTCGTTACGATATCGATTTGTCGGACGATAGCAGTGCCTGGCACACGGTACGAAAAATCAGCGCGGGCTTTGGCGACGTCAGCGCGCTGTTGCTGACTGAAACGCAAACCCGATTTGTGCGTCTGGTGTTGTACGACGGCCCCAAAGCCGATTATCAATTGGCCGGGTTAGAAATCAAACCGCTCGAGTACGGGGAAAATGCCAATCAGTTCTTGCTGGAACAGGCCAGGACGGCTCCGAGGGGGACTTATCCGCGCGGGTTTTCAGGCCAGCAGAATTACTGGACCATAGTCGGTGTGGACGGCGGTCATCAAACCGGATTGATCGGTGAAGACGGCGCCGTGGAACTGCATCCGGGCGGTGCGGCAGTCGAACCGTTTGTTGTGATCGATGGCAAAGTCGTCAGCTGGGCTGACGTGGAAACCCGTCAATCTTTGCGCGAAGGTTATTTGCCGATTCCATCGGTGACCTGGAAGCATGCGCAGTTTCAACTTAAGGTGACGGCTTTTGCCACCGGGCAGAGCGGTAACGCAACTTTGCTGAGTCGCTATGAAATCGAAAACAGCAGCAACCGGACGCAAACCATGCAACTGGTGCTGGCCGTGCGCCCGCTGCAGGTTAATCCACCGTCGCAGTTTTTGAATATTGCCGGCGGCGTCAGTCCGATCTCCGAGCTGGGGTGGCAAAACAAGGTGTTGCGCATTAACGGTCAGCCTGCCATCCATGCCTTGACCCAGCCCCAGCCCGATCAGGTCCGACTGGCCAGGTTTGAGTCCGGTTTCACGGTGCCGGCCATCCTGGCCAACCCGCTGACCACGGCAGCGCAACTGCATGACGAGTCCGCTCTGGCGTCCGGTTTGCTGATCTATAAACTGAAACTGGCGCCGCATGCCCGGCGCGTTATCGCGCTGTCGATGCCGCTCGAAGGTGATGTAAGGCCTGAACCGGACCAGAAAAACGTCACCGGTTGGCTCACAGACCAGGAATCCGAAGTAGCCAATTTCTGGCGCAGTAAATTAAACAAGGTCACCATTTCGGTACCCGAACAAGGTAACAAGCTGGTGGATACGATGCGCTCGGCGCTGGCGCAAATCCTGATGATGCGCGATGGCGCTGCGCTGCAACCCGGCACTCGCTCGTACGCCAGATCATGGATACGCGATGGCGCAATGATGTCGGACTCGCTGCTGCGGCTGGGCGCGACCGACGTGGCTCGCGACTACTTGCGGTGGTACGCCGGCTTTCAGTTCGATAACGGTAAAACACCGTGCTGCGTCGATCAGCGCGGTGCCGACCCGGTCCCGGAAAACGACAGTCATGGCGAGTTCCTGTTCCTGGTTGCCCAGGTATTTCGCCATACCCACGACACGGCATTGCTCATGGAGATGTGGCCGCATGTTGTTGCCGCCGTCAATTACATGGAAACCTTGCGTCAATCCGGGCGCAGTTCCGCCAATCTCGATTCCGGTCTGGGATTTTACGGATTGATGCCGGCTTCGATCAGTCATGAAGGCTATTCGGCGCGCCCGATGCATTCGTATTGGGATGATTTTTGGGCGCTGCGCGGCTATAAGGATGCCGTGTACCTTGCAGGCGCGGCCGGGCAATCTGATCAGATGCGGCTGTGGAGCGCTTACCGCGATGAATTTCAGCACGACCTGTATGCATCGCTGGACAGCGTCATGCACACTCAGCATCTGAATTTCATTCCCGGTTGTGCCGAGCTCGGCGATTTCGATCCGACCTCGACCACCGTGGCCCTGGCACCCGGCGGCGAACAGGCGAATTTGCCTGCAGCGCAGCTGAACGGCGGATTCGAGCGTTACTGGCACGAGTTTCAACAGCGGGCCGCCTTGGCCGCACCAACGGAAATTTATACGCCCTATGAAATCCGTACCGTCTCTGCATTTATCCGGCTGGGCTGGCGCGATTTCGCGCAACAGTTATTGGCGTATTTCTTTGCCGACCAGCGACCGTATGCGTGGAACCAGTGGGCCGAAGTCGTGAGCCGCGATGCACGCAAAACGATCTTTGTCGGCGACATGCCGCATGGCTGGATTGCCTCCGACTACCTGCGCTCCACACTGGATATGTTTGCCTATGAGCGCGAATCCGACCATAGCCTGGTTCTGGCAGCGGGAATTCCGGCCGACTGGATGGCCAGTGCCAATGGCGTGGCGATCAACGGACTCAATACACCGTTCGGAATGCTCAGTTATACCTTGAAGACCGATAGCAAGTCGACCCTGCTCACCATACCTGCCGGATTAACCATGCCTGCCGGCGGTCTGGTTTTTATTGCGCCAGCGCCGCTGCTGGCAAACGGCGTTGCTGTGACAGTAAACCATGCACGGGTCAATGTCGAACGCGGTGAAATTCGCATCACCCGTTTGCCGGCCGAAGTAGAGATAAGAAATCAGGCAGTTCGCACTCCATCAATTCAGTTTTAGCTATTTAATTACAACCCAACATCATGACAACTATGACCAACCATTTCCAATTTCCTTCCGACTTCGTTTGGGGCGCATCGACGTCGGCCTACCAGATTGAAGGCGCGCCGCTCGAAGATGGCGCCGGCCCCAGCATCTGGCAGCGTTTTTCCCAAACGCCCGGCATGATCCATAACGGCGAAAGCGGCGACATCGCCTGCGATCATTACCATCGTTACCGTGACGATGTGCAGCTGATGAAAAAGCTGGGTTTGAAGGCCTATCGGTTCAGTATTTCCTGGAGCAGGGTTCTGCCGCAGGGCACCGGAAAAGTCAACGAAGCGGGCCTGGCGTTTTACAGCAATCTGGTCGATGAGTTACTGGCCAACGGCATCGAACCGATGGTGACTTTATTTCACTGGGATCTGCCTGCGGCATTGGATGACCGGGGCGGCTGGTTGAATCCGGAAATTGCCGACTGGTTCGCGCAGTACGCAACCATCATGTTCACCAAACTCGATGGCCGCGTGAAATCGTGGGCGACGCTGAATGAACCCTGGGTTGTGAGTGATGGCGGATATCTGCATGGCAAACTGGCTCCGGGTCACCGCAGCGGCTATGAGGCAGCGATTGCTGCGCACCACATGCTCAGAGCGCATGGCGCTGCGGTCACGGCGTATCGCGCTGTCGGGCAGCACAAAATTGGCATCGTCGTCAATTTGGAACCGAAATATCCCGCCACAGATAAACCGGCCGATGTGGACGCCGCCCGGCGCGCCCATGCTTACATGAATTGCCAATACCTGGACCCGGTGTTTTTCGGCAGGTACCCAACGCGAATGAAAGACGTGTTCGGGTTGGCATGGCCGGAATGGCCGCAACAGGATTTCGATCTGATTCAACAGCCTGTCGATTTTATCGGAATCAATTATTACACCCGCAGTGTTACCCAACACGATGACGCAGCCTGGCCGGTGAAAGCCAGCGCCGTCAGGCAAACTCAGGCCACTTATACCGAAACGAATTGGGAAGTGTATTCACAGGCCTTTACCGATGTGCTGCTGTGGGTGAAAGAACGTTACGGTAATCCGGTGGTCTATATAACGGAGAACGGTGCTGCGTTTTATGATCCTCCCAAGGCGGAAAAGGGTGCAGTGCATGATCCGCTGAGAACCGATTATCTGCACAAGCATATTTCGGCGGTACGCGTGGCCATGGAAGCTGGCGCGAATATTCAGGGGTACTGTGTCTGGTCATTACTGGATAACCTGGAATGGTCGCTGGGGTTTGCCAAACGCTTCGGCATTATTCATGTCAATTTCACGACCCTGGAACGAACCTTCAAAGACAGCGCCAATTACTACGCCGGCGTGATCGCCAGCAATGGTGAAATACTGCGTGAAGTTGACTACCAGGCTGATCCGAATTTATCGCAGACGATGATTTTGGATGCGGACCAATAAATTTAAATAAGGGCGGCGTGATTATGTCGAATTTGAAAATTGGTGCACGGTTGGGAATTGGATCTTCAATAATATTGCTGATCCTGGTATTTATTTCGCTGACTGCCATCCATAACATGTCTTCAATGAATGCTCTTACCTCAGTGATGGCAAATGAAGATTTCGTCAAGGCCAAATACGCCGTTGATGCTCTTGATAATGCGCGCGGCAGCATTGCGCGCGTGTTTGAAATTGTTTCTTCTACGGATGAAAGCGATATCCTGGAAGCGCAGCAGCATCTTAAAGATACCACCTTCAAATATGAAGCTGCTTTAACAAATCTGGAACCGTTGTTATCAACAGAGGCTGGCAAAGCGATTTTTTTCAAAATAAAAGCATCGCATGATCGTTACAGCGCGGCCATAGAAAAAACGTTCTCATTGTTGGCCACCGACCGTGCAGCAGCATCCAAACAGGCGTACGGAGCGACATATAAAGCGTTGCTCGTCTTTGTCGCTGATTTGCGCAGCCTGGTCGACCTTGAGCAGGCGCATTTTAAAGACAGCAGCGAGCTTAGCGCACAAACTTATTTAAGTTCAAAAATTCAAATGATTGCAATCAGTCTGGTTGCGATTTGTTTTGGTGTTTTTGGCGCGATCTGGCTGACACGTTCCATCGCCATACCCATCAATAACGCCATGTTGATTGCCAGGAAAATCGCCTCCGGTGACTTGACCAGTGAATTTACCAGGCAGGCCACTGACGAAGCCGGGCAATTAATGACTGCCTTGCAGGTTATGAACGGCAATCTGGTCAAAATTGTCAGTGAAGTGCGTAGCGGTACCGAAAATATTCTCAGTGCGTCTGGTGAAATCGCACAGGGAAATTTGGACCTGTCTTCCCGCACCGAGTTGCAGGCCGGTGCGCTCGAGCATACGGCGTCTTCGATGGAAGAGCTGACCAGCACCGTCAAGCAAAATGCGCATAACGCACTGCATGGCAACACGTTGGCGCAACAGGCTACGGCAGTGGCTACCAAAGGTGGCGATGTTGTTGCCAGAGTCGTTGAGACGATGGCGGCAATCAATGATTCATCCAAAAAAATTGTCGATATTATCAGTGTCATCGACGGCATTGCGTTCCAGACCAATATTTTGGCGTTGAATGCTGCCGTAGAAGCCGCGCGTGCCGGTGAACAGGGCCGCGGCTTTGCGGTGGTCGCTTCCGAAGTAAGGAATTTGGCGCAACGTTCGGCCACAGCGGCCCGGGAAATCAAGATACTGATAGGTGACTCTGTTGGCAAGGTTGAAATCGGCAGTCAGCAAGTCATTGAAGCCGGCGCAACGATGAATGAGGTCGTCGCCAGCATTAAACAGGTTACCGGCATCATGGGAGAAATTACGGTCGCCAGCAGGGAGCAGTCTCAAGGTATCGAGCAGATCCATGCCGCCATTTCGGAAATGGACAGTATGACCCAACAAAATGCGGCGCTGGTTGAAGAAGCTGCCGCTGCTGCCGGTGCGATGCAGGATCAATCCAATAGTCTGATGCGGGTTGTCAATGAATTTAAAATTGATGATGGCAATGTGCGGGGTAACAAAAAGCGAACACGTGGTGGCGACAGCAATTCGCCTGTTTTGCGTCTGGGGTAGTGAGTTCTGCGGCAATGCCGAAAACTGGATCAAATCAGTCCACGCCGTAACCCTGATCTGATCGTTAAATAGTTGGGTCTGGTTAGATTGTGGAGTATTTCGATAACGTGCCCCCGTGATTTTTCTTAACCAGTTGTGTCAATATTTGAAGGAGATTCACTGGATTGAGTCTGGGTTTTATTTAATTTTATATATTCCACTGTTGCCGCCGACCGAAAATTGACCCACTAACAGGAGTTATGCCGACTCAAAATTGCCCCAGGTGTTCTACTTACCCTGCCTAATAGTTAGGCAGGGAGAAAAAGGTGATCACTATGGACATGTTAGGCAAGATACGGCGGATGTTTTTACGCGACAAACTGTCGCTGCATGAAATCTCCAGGCGCACAGGTCTGTCGCGCAATACGATACGCACCTGGCTCAGGAAGCC
>Ga0316221_1000814_pt1 | contig 36933 bp, 27 predicted proteins | sample TBH18007metaG_FD_206003 | JGI IMG/M metagenome (GOLD analysis project Ga0316221, IMG submission 206003) | Freshwater microbial communities from Trout Bog Lake, Wisconsin, USA - TBH18007 | ecosystem: Environmental > Aquatic > Freshwater > Lake > Hypolimnion/Profundal zone | place: USA: Wisconsin... | reverse complement strand
ATACGGAAGTTCGATAAGCCCGGGCCGCGTTACACCTCCTATCCAACTGCCGACCGTTTTGCCACGACATTCACCGAACATTCTTATCTGACTTATCTCGGAGAAAGAGCAACAAGGGAAAGCAACCCGGCGCTGTCGATTTATGTGCATTTGCCTTTTTGCGAATCGCTCTGTTATTTTTGTGCGTGCAACAAAATTATCACCAGGGACCATGACCGGGTTACCGAATATCTGCGGTATCTGGATCGGGAGATGGCGTTGGTGGCAGCGCGCATTGGTTCCGATCGCACTACGACGCAATTGCATTTGGGAGGTGGTACCCCAACGTTCTTCAATGCCGATGAATTGCGCCAGCTGATGGCAATGATACGCAGGCATTTCAATTTTTCTGATGATGCCGAACTGGGTGTTGAAATCGATCCGCGTACTGTTGGCGCCGATACGCTGGCACTGCTGGCAGAACTCGGTTTTAATCGCACCAGCTTCGGTGTGCAGGATTTTGATCCTGACGTGCAGTTGGCCGTCAACCGCATTCAGCCTTACGAGATGGTTGAAAACGCGGTTGTGGAAAGTCGCAAGGCAAACTTTCAATCCATCAATGCCGACCTGATTTACGGATTGCCAAAACAGGCACTGACGAGTTTTGGTCGCACCCTTGACAGCCTGATCCGTATTTCGCCTGACCGTATCGCGTTATATAACTATGCCCATTTGCCGAGCCGCTTCAAGGCGCAACGTCAGATCATCGCAAGCGATCTTCCGACTGCCGAAGAGCGGTTGCAGATTTTTCTGATGTCGACACGTCGGCTGCTGGATGCCGGCTATGTCTATATCGGGCTGGATCACTTCTCCAAACCCGATGACGAATTGAACAAGGCACGGCTTGACAATACCCTGCATCGCAATTTCCAGGGATACACCACCCGTGCCGATTGCGATCTGATCGGTTTCGGCGTGTCAGCCATCAGTAAGGTGGGCAATTCCTACAGCCAGTCAGTCCGTACCATCAAAGCCTATTGCCAGAGCCTCGATGATGGGCGCTTGCCGGTTGAAAAGGGATTTGACCTGAGTAACGATGATTTGCTCAGACGCGACATCATCATGACGCTGATGTGCAGCGCGCCACTTCATATTGATGAAATCAGCGACGAATATGGAATTGATTTCGGTACCTATTTCGCTTCGGAGTTGGCGTTATTGCGACAATATGAAGACGCAGGGTTGATTACGATTGACGACCGACTGATTCAGGTCGCCAAAAAAGGACGTCTCTTTGTACGCGCCGTTGCCATGGTTTTCGATACTTATCTGGCGCAAACAAGTGGCGCGACTTATTCAAAGCTAATTTGACGAAAACGGCGGTATAGATATTGGAATTGGAAGGCAAGCTGGCATCAAACAATTTGGTCTGATTTCAATTGATCAAACAAAAAACATGCATCGATTAATAATGCAAAAAGCCATATTCAAACCATCTGATGCACTATTAGATTGAAAGTACGGAGGGCGTAGGCTGGGATGCAATCGTAGGCTGGGATGCAATCCCAGCATTTCAACCGTTGATGCTGGGATTGCATCCCAGCCTACGACGCATTCCAGCCTACGTCATACCCAACGATTTCAAATTGATTGACTAAGGGTTATTTGCCACCCTGTTTTTAAAAACTTGATCGAGATCATTTAAATGCCGGTCAATGTTGAATTACCATGAAGCCGCTATAGCACTGCGCTCATGTCATTTACTTGGGCCGACAAATTAACCGATACTTTGAATCCAGGGAAGCAAAATGCAAACTGAACAAATTCAGCTCGTTGGAATGAATTCCGAAATGAGCATCCAAAAAATTAACCACGCACTGTCGACGATCGATGGCGTGACGGGCGTGCGTGTTTCCTTGCCGGAAAGTCGGGTTGAAGTGCAGTTCAACGCAGCGCTGGCGCAGTTGGTGCAACTGGAATCTGCACTCAATGACGCAGGTTTCCGAGTGACCAATTCACAAAAGTCACAAAGTGAACAGGGTGGTTGCTGCGGCGGTTGTTGCGGTTGACCTCGCATGAATACCATAACCGACTATTTAACGCACGATCACAGACGGTGTGACGACCTGTTTGTGACTGCCGAAAACCATGTCTGCAAACAGGCGTGGTCAGAGGCAAGCACCTGTTTCAGTCAGTTCAGAGCAGGTATTGAGCACCACTTCGAGATGGAAGAGCAGGTGCTGTTTCCAGCGTTTGAACAAAAAACCGGAAGCACAGAGGGTCCGACTGAAATCATGCGCAATGAACACCGCCAAATTCGTGCCATTATTGAGATGTTGATGAAATCGCTGGCTTTGCAGGAAAAGGACGAATACCTTGGTCACTCAGAGACCATGAATATCATGATTCAACAGCACAATATGAAAGAGGAAAATATTCTCTATCCGATGACGGATCAGCTGCTGGGAAAAATTCAGCCCGACATGATCGATGCCATGAATAAGCTTGACACTGGAGGTTAGAAAACGATGAGTGACATAATCAATCTGGATGCATGCGGACTGGAACCACCAGAGCCGATGGAGCGCGTTCTGGAAGCGCTGTCAACGCTTGGAGCAGGGGACAGGATCTGCATGCTGATTGACCGTGAACCGCGCCCGCTGTATCCCATACTGGAGCGCAATAATTTCAGTTATGAGACAACCGCACGTGACGACTATTTATTTGAAATTCTCATATGGCACAAGCAGTAGCATAGCTTATGCAACGCAAACTGTCGTTTGAACATACGCCGTCACTGTCAATTCCCCTGCGCTTTTTTCTGACAGCGCCTGTTTTTGCCATGCTGGCCGGGCTGTTGCTGGTCTGGTATGGTCCACAGGCGCTGTCAGTTCGCTGGTCGCCGATCACTCTGGCGCTGACCCATTTGCTGACCTTGGGCTTTTTGACCATGTCCATGACCGGTGCCCTGATTCAACTTCTGCAGGTGGTCGTCGGCATTGTGGTGCCCCACGTCAGGCTTACTGCAGCCATCGTGCATGGCGCACTGTTGTTGGCAACCTGTGCGCTGACTTGCGCCTTTTTATTTTTTTCCACGCCCTTGTTTGTACTTGCGCTGGGTTTTCTGTCGATTGCCTTTCTCGGGCTGTTGGGCGCATGTCTGATCGGGATGTGGCGGATGAAAGCCGATAATGCGACATTTGCCGCAATGCGCCTGGCGCTGGTCGCACTTTGTATCACGGTCGGATTGGGTGCGGTGACAACCAACGCACTGATCGGTGTCGTCGCGCTGCCCATTGTGCAGATGACCAATTTGCATGCCGCCTGGGGGCTGGTCGGCTGGGTTGGACTGTTGGTCATCGGCGTGGCGTACCAGGTAGTGCCGATGTTTATGGTGACGCACATGTACCCCGGGCGCGTTAGCCGTTTTCTGGCGGTGACGCTGTTCGCTCTTTTGATTTTTTGGACAGCGTCGCATGGGTTGCCTGCCGTGAAGTCGCGGTCGATATTGTCGGTATTGGTTGTTGCAGTTTTGGGCCTGTTTGCCGTGATTACGATAGGCTTGCTCTGGAAACGCAAGCGCCGCGTTCCTGATACGACGATTTTGTTCTGGTATGTGAGTGCAGGCAGTCTGCTGGCCTGTTGCGGTCTGTGGCTGGTTGGCATAATGCGACCGGAACTGGCAGAAACGCCGTCCTTTGCACTCCTGCTTGGGGTGTTATTTATTGTCGGCTTTGGTTATTCGGTCATTAACGGCATGCTGTACAAAATTGTTCCGTTTCTGATCTGGTATCACCTGCAGACACGACTGGCTGATATCGGAATGAAGGCGCCAAATATCAGAAAAATCATCCCCGAACAGGCTGCCGGAAAACAGTTCTACGCGCATGGGCTGGTATTGCTCTCGATGGTACTTGCAGCCATTTTTCCTGAACAACTGGCGCGGCTGGCCGGGGTCCTGTTTATAGCATCGTCACTGTGGCTGTGGATTAATTTGCTGCTTGCAGGTTTGTTTTATCGCGCTGCGTTGATCAAATGAACGGACTGTCATCGGAGATTTATTTCTCGTAGTGTTTCATTTTTTCGAAATCGAGAATGGTGATGTCCCGGCCACTGACCGCAATCATGCCCTTGTCCATCAGGTCATGCAAAATGCGTGAAAAATGTTCAGGGGTCAGATTCAGGCGCGAAGCGACTACCGTTTTACTGGCCTGCAATACCACCTTCTGTCCATTGTCGGGGCTGCCTTCCTTGAGCAGGTAACCGATCACACGCTGGGTTCCGGAATTAAGGGAATACACTTCCACATCGCAGATCAGACTGTGCAACCTGCGACTCAGACCGGCCAGCATCTTTTGCGCAAATTTGGGATTGCGTTGCAGCTCTTCAAAAATCACCGTCTTGGAAACGTGCAGCAACAGCGAGTCTTCCAGTGTCTGGGCGGAGACGATATAAGGTTTGTCCATAAACATTAAAGCCTCGCCAAAACTGTGTTTGGGGCCAATGATTTCAACGACCTTTTCAGATCCGTTAGGTGAAGTGAAGGCCAGCTTGATGCGACCAAACACAATCAGGTGAAATCCGTTGCAGTCGTCGCCGCGATGAAATATCACTTCACCGCGGGGTACATGGATTTCCCGTGTCTGACTCGAAATCTGTTCGAGTTCTGTCTGGTCGAATTCGCTGAACAGAGGCAAATTGGACAAAAATTTTATTGTGTTGCTTCCACTGTTTTCTGCCACGATTTGGATACCTGTTTCATTTAAGTCTGTTCTGAATTTTCGGAATGACGCCTGACGCAATGAGTACCTGTTTCTGACTCCGATTCTATGGGTTCGGCTCGTGGAACTGAACCAGATCGCCGCCATGTCCCTTTGCGCTGTACATCGCGACATCGGCCCATTTCAGCAGGTCTGCCTTGTCAGCGCCAGAAGCATTGAACATCACCACGCCAATACTGCCCCTGCATTGATGCGTGAACCTGGTGCTTTCTGCGGATTGTCCTGGTAACTCAAGATAATAGGGCAGGGCGAGAGCAGCGCGAATTTTTTCGGCAATGATTCTGGCTTCCTGTTTTGCGTCGGCTTCATTTTTACTCAGGTCGCAAAGAACGACCACGAATTCATCTCCCCCGAAGCGTGCAACGGCATCGGCCTGCCTGACGCAGCCGGAAATTCGGCGTGCCACTTCAACCAGCAGCAAATCCCCGACCGCATGGCCGTGCATGTCATTGAGCGGTTTGAAATTATCCAGATCCAGAAACATCAATGCGTTATAACATCCGCTGCGCTTACAGCCAATGAGCGCCTGGTCCAGTCTGTCGTGGAGCAATCGCCGGTTTGGCAGTCCGGTCAATGCATCGTAAAACGCATAACCATGAATTTCATGCTCTGCACTTTTGCGCTCGGTAATGTCATGTTGCGTCGATACATAGTTGGTGATTGTTCCCGATTCACTCTTGATGGCAGTGATGGTCAGGTAGGCGGGGTAAACGTCACCGTTCTTGCGTCGATTCCAGATTTCGCCCTGCCAGGCTCCGGTTGTTTTCAGCTGCGCCCACATCGCTGCGTAAAATGCGGCATCGTGCCGGCCGGAAGCAATTAAATGCATTGTTTGACCGGTTACATCGTCCGCTGCAAAGCCGGTAATTTCCGAAAAAGCGCGATTGATGCGCTGGATGACGCCATTCGCATCGGTAACGACGATGCCTTCCCTGCTTTCAAACGCAATCGCTGCAATCTTGAGATCAACCTCACGATTCTTGCGATCAGTGATGTCGCGGGCGAAGCCGGTGGTGCCAAAGATTTTTCCGTTTTCATCCAGCACCGGGGTGATATACATCGCCAGCCAGCGCAACTCGTCGCCATTGAAGTAGGTCTCTTCAATTCGCTGGCGCTTTTTTGATTTCATGACAGCTGCATCATAGGACGCATAACGTTCTGCGACCTCCCGGGGCCATGCCTCGAAATCCGTCTTCCCTATAATTTGCGAAAAGCCCTTGCGTTGAATATAGTCGGAATAATTTTTATTGATCTGGACGTAGCGCCCCTGTGCATCTTTGAGCCACACGATATACGGTGAGTTATCAAGAATGGCACGCGCGCTGACTTCACTCTTGCGCAGGCGCTGGTTCATGGCGGTCAGTTCGTTCGAGAAATTGTGAAGATTCTTGCGGTCAGACTCGATATCCTCCTGAAACTGCACGACACGTTGCGCTGCACGCAATCTTGCGAACAGGATCTTGGGATTGATGGGCTTGTTCATGTAATCATTGGCGCCCGCCTCAAACGCCTCGACCAGACTGTCAACCCCATCTTGCGACGTTAACATGAAGACGTAAATATTTCGCCAGGCGGGGTTGCGTCTGAGTTCCGTGCAAAACTCGACACCATTCATGCGCGGCATTACCCAGTCGGTGATAATTGCCTGCGGCCTGAATTTTTCTATTGACTCCAGCGCTGACTGTCCATCTTCCGCGCTGGCAACGACATGGCCGGCCTTTTCGAGCAGAGTCGACAGCAGTAAGCGGATAACCCGATCATCATCGACGATCAGTATGCGAAGTTTATAAAATGCACCTGCACCAACCGGCAATACTTCGCTGTCGTCCCGCATGGCAGGAACCAGCGGTACGGCCTCAAGTAATTCTTCAAAGCGGGGAACAGCCACAGGTCGAAGATTGCATAATTTGCTCCACTCGTTCCATTCCAGTACAGAAGTGTTACCGAGTTTGGCGAGGGCTTCGAGTTCGATTCCAAGCCGATTGGCGATCAGAATCAGATTCGGCGTCATTTGACGACGCTGCGCGTCTGGAGCAAGACACAGGGTTGAAAAATAGTCGGCTACATGCAGGGCATGCAGCAAATGCCAGTTCCGCGTGTTTTCTGCAAACCCGGCCTGCGCGGGATTCTCGTGTGCCCTGGCGATTTTTTGAAACAGCACCGGCATGCCCCAATCGGCCAGCATCGCTTCTGTCAACTGATTGTGATCGACATTGAATTCGGCGCGCTCCAACTCAAGCAACTTGCCATCGAGATCATTGTCACAGGAACCCACTATCCGCGAATAGTCATCCGGGCAGGCCGATGCCAGACCCAATACACCGACTTTTCCAAGCAGACCCAGGATGAACACTTCTTCGGATGAACCGATTTCCTTATGGCTGACGAGGTGTTGCGCGGTGATTGCTGTCAATAAGCAGTGTGACCAGAACCGTTGATAATCAAAATTGGCACAGGCTCCCTGTCGTGTATCGTCCATCAGCGACAAGCCCAGTACCAATTGACGGATTGTGTTAAAGCCCAGAACGCCTACGGCATCCACGATTGCCACAATGGAGCGTGTCTGATAGCCGACCCGCGCGTTGGCAACCTTGATCACACGACTGCACAGCGCCGGATCCGATTTGATCGCCTGGGCGACTTCCTGATTGGTAACGTTATCCCTGTCGCACAGTTGGGTCACCCGCAATGCCAGTGACCTGGGCGTAGGCAGCCTGCCTCCTGCAAGGATTTTTTCAAGAGTGGCGGGATCGGGTTGATTCAAGAAATACTCCGTTGTATGGGATGGAGCCAACCAACAATGTTGCGCACATCGTGTCCATTACCTGTGGTGTCTCATCTCAACATAGCACAAAGCATGGTTTGCAGCCAATAGTTCTTTATTGTCCGCGCACAAATTTTTCGAAGTCGAGCAGCGGCAGCGGCCGGCTGAACAGATACCCCTGATAGGCGTGGCATCCCTGGCGGGCCAGAAAGGCTCTCTGTGCCTCAATTTCCACGCCTTCAGCGATAACGGTCAACCCCAGACTTTCTGCCAGGGCAACTACCATTTTTGCAATGGCTGCATCGTTCGTATCGGTGAGAATGTCTTTCACAAAACCCTGATCAATTTTCAATTGATCCAAAGGCAATCGCTTCAGATAGGACAGCGATGAATAGCCTGTGCCAAAATCATCCAGGGCGAATCCGACTCCCTTTGCTTTAAGCACGTTCATTTTGGCGATGACACCCTCCACATTTTCAACCAGCAGACTTTCAGTCAGTTCCAGCTTCAACTGATGTGGATTCGCGCCGCTCTTGGCGAGCGAGGCCAGTACCTGATTGACGAAATCGCGGTGATGAAATTGGCGGGCGCTGACATTCACCGCGACGGTAAGATGAGCCATGTTGGGTTCTGAAGCCCAAATCGCCAGTTGCGCGCATGCAGTCTCCAGTACCCAATGACCCAGGCGCAGAATCAGGCCGGTATCCTCAGCTACCGGAATAAACTCTGCAGGCGACACCAGACCGCGTTCGGGATGGTGCCATCGGATCAAGGCTTCCGCGCCCGTCAGACGCCGCTCGCCAACGACCTGGGGCTGGTAATAAAGAACAAACTGACCGTGCGCGACAGCGTCACGCAGGTCTGCTTCCAGAGCAGCGCGCAGCGTGGCCGTGGCCTGCATCTCCGGGTCGAAAAAGCGCAGGGTGTTACGCCCGGCGGCCTTGGCCCGATACATGGCCAGATCGGCCCGTTTCAACAGTACATCGATCGATCCCTGTTGCTCGGGAAACAGGGTGATGCCTATACTGGTGGTGCTGTGATAGGCATGGCTGTCGAGGCGATAAGGCTGGTTCAGTGTGACCAGAATCTTTTCTCCGACGGCTGTGGCCTGTGCGGCAGACTCCTGGACGTTTTCGCCCAGGTCGCCCAGCATGACGACGAATTCGTCACCGCCCAGGCGGGCCACGGTATCACCCTCGCGTATGCCGGTCGTCAGACGCTGGGCCACCTGTTGCAGCAACAGGTCACCGATAACGTGACCGCGGGTGTCGTTGAGCGTTTTGAAGTCATCCAGATCAATAAACAGCAGCGCACCATACCTTTTGTTGCGGATACTGGTTGCCACGGCCTGTTTCAGGCGGTCCAGCAGCAGCCGGCGATTCGGCAAACGCGTCAATGAATCATAGAACGCCAAAATATTGATCTCGTCTTGCGCCTTCTTATTCTCGGTGATGTCTTTCCCAAAGACGGACACACCATGAATGACGCCGTCTTGCTCGAAAAGATTGAAGTTCAGCAGCAGCGTCCGGTTATTGGCGAAAACCGTGTATTCAACCGAGTAGGGACCCTCACGCAGGGCGCGTTCATAGCGGTTGTACCACTCTTGAATCACTTGCGCGGTGGGGAAAAGATCGTCAGGCCGCATGCCGATAGTGAGCTCGATGCCACTTTGTTGAAAAAAATAGTCACTTAACTCGCGATTGAACATCAGAAGGCCGAAACGGTCACAGTCAACCGACCAGATCATTTCTGATGTACTGTCGAGGATCGCTTTGAGCTGGTTTTGGGATTTGAGCAGCGCGATATTTGACTGCCTGCGCGCATTAATTTCATGCATCAGCTGTAATGTGTTGGTAACCAGCTTGTCGAATATGGACAGGATAATATCGACAAGCATATTGCCTTCACCTGCGATCTGCTTACTGGCGTGTGATTTGGCGGATTCGAGCGCCATACCTGACTGAATCGCCCGTACTGCCAGAGCCATATATCGATCATCTTGCAAAATATGAATAAGCAGCCAGCGAGTGAGGAATGAAACAAGGTCTGGGTACAGGATCTTCCCATTCGCCTGGTTTTCAGCTGTCAGTTTGTGTATGGTCGATATGAAACTGTGATGCGTATCTTTGTGCTGTGCCTCGAGTGCGTCGTCATGAAAATACTTATGCCAAATCGCTTCTTCTGTCTGAAAATGGTAGACGGCATAATCAGCCAGTTCATTGACAATGAGATTGGATGACGCATGGTCGGATTGAAATATGACATCGGTGGCCAGCCGGTTTAACAGCGCAACGAGCCGCTTATGCTGGTCGTCGATCATCGCCACGCCCGTGGTGAGATTGTCGATCCACGGAAAAATTTCTATTGCATCCATCGGATGTCTTTCATCACAGACAGGATTTGTATTGTGCTGGCCAATTTAACGGGAATCAATCGAGGTTCCTGAAAAATGGGGGCAGGCAGCGGGTAGCCCGCATGGTACAGTTCATTGCGGCGCCGATGGTGTGATTTTATGGACCATGTTGATATTAATCACACCGTGATATAGTTTGATGCAGATCAATCCGACTTTTCTGTTTGAACATAGGCTCCCAATGCCAAGTGGCTGCGTCTTGAAAACTGATTTTAATTTAAGCGATGAATCGTCCAACTAAAGAACAATTGTCAAAAAAAGAATTTGAATCCCTGTCTGAATTTCGTTTTCAAATCCGGCGGTTTGAGCGATTCTCCGAAAATATAATTGCAGAATTTGACATTACACCGCTGCAGTACCTGCTTATGTTGCACATTAAAGGCTATCCCGACCGTGAATATGCCTCGGTGGGTGAGCTGGCCGAGCGGCTGCAATCCAGCCCTCATGGTGTTGTTGCGTTGATATCTCGCTGTGAAGCATTGGGTCTGGTTCAGCGTAAAAAAAGCGCGATGGACAGACGTCAGGTCAACGTCCATTTGCTTAAAAAAGGCGAAGCGATTCTGACGAAACTGGCAGCACTGCATCGAACCGAGCTTCGATCGTTGCAAAACATTTTCCCTGTATCTTCAATCAATTCTTGAATTATCTGTAGAAAACGGCAATACGGCGCCTTAAATTGCGCTGCCGTCACTATAAAATCACTTCCCTCAAAATTTACATCATAATGTGACATAGTTGTGATGTACGTCAAATTGAAATTGGCTTGCTTAAATTACTGGGCCGTTTCGAAACCGAGAAAACTTAATGCAGATCAATGAAATTGGATTAAACATGCATATAATCTACATCTATGCACAGTGGCCAACGATGCGCGCCGAAGCGGCTGCAGTAAATTGACCATTGGACCAATAGAAACCATATTTTCGACAGGGACTGAGAAATGATGAAAACGACTTCCAGACTGATAGGCACCTTATTCATTCCATTGATACTGATGGCCGCCAGTCACAGTGCCGTGGCCGACCCAGGCACAAAATCACCAGGCAGATTGAGTGGCGATTTTGGACCGCCGCAGGGCGAGCCGATCCACGCAATCTTGACCAGTCCGCCGAATGTACCGCCGCCGATACATCGCAAATTTCCGGCCAAAGTCATCGTTGATCTCGAAGTCGTCGAGCAGGAAAAAGAAATATCCGAGGGTGTGAAATACATGTTCTGGACCTTTGGCGGCACGGTACCGGGCAGTTTTATCCGCGTGCGGCAGGGCGACACGGTGGAGTTCCACCTGAAGAATAATCCAGGCAGCAAAATGCCGCACAATATCGATTTGCACGGGGTGACCGGACCAGGCGGTGGTGCTGCTTCCAGTTTCACGGCACCCGGTCACGAATCGCAATTTACCTTCAAGGCGCTCAATGAGGGTATCTATGTTTACCATTGTGCGACGGCGCCGGTCGGCATGCACATTGCCAACGGTATGTACGGCATGATACTGGTGGAACCGCCTGAAGGACTGAGCCCGGTCGACCATGAATACTATGTGATGCAGGGCGATTTCTATACTGCCGGAAAATATCGTGAGAAAGGTTTGCAGGCGTTTGACATGGACAAAGCCATTGATGAGCGGCCAACCTATGTGTTATTCAACGGCGCCGAAGGTTCGCTTACCGGTGACAAGGCACTGACTGCCAGGACCGACCAGAAGATTCGTCTGTTTATTGGTAATGGTGGCCCGAATCTGGTATCGAGCTTTCATGTGATCGGCGCGATTTTTGACAAGGTGCGCTATGAAGGCGGCACCAATATGCAAAAAAATGTGCAGACCACGCTGATTCCCTCAGGTGGTGCCGCGGTGGTTGAATTTCAGACCAAGGTGCCGGGCAGCTATGTGCTGGTTGATCACTCGATCTTCCGTGCGTTCAATAAAGGTGCGCTGGCCATTCTGAAAGTGGACGGTCCGCCGAAAAAAGAGATCTATTCCGGTAAAGAACTGGATTCGGTTTACCTGGGCGACCGGGCGCAGGCCAATATGGCCAGCGTCAGCGTAGCGACCAAAGCAGCTGCCAGCGGCACCCTGACACAACAGGAGCAGATTAACGCTGGCCGGGAACTGTTTGCCGGAACCTGTTCGGTCTGTCATCAGCCTAACGGTGCCGGTCTGCCGGGGGTATTTCCTCCGCTGGCAGGCTCTGATTTCCTCAACAGCAATCATCAGCGTGCGGTCGGCATTGCGCTGCACGGTTTGACCGGCAAAGTCGTCGTGAACGGCAATGACTACACCTCGGTCATGCCGCCGATGAACCAGCTCAACGACGATGAGATCGCCAATATCCTGACCTACGTGCTCAACTCCTGGGGTAACAAGGGCGGTACGATTGATGCAAGTGCGGTGAAAGCCGAACGCGCCAGGCCGGTTGCCGAGCAGGCAGGTCATTAAGCCTGATGCCATGGGAACCGCTCTGTCAACATGGCTGAGTCTGGTATGGTTGGCCGTGGTTGCAACAGCAGCCACGGCCGATGACCTTGCGCCGGTTGGCTATGTGACGGTTACACCGGGGTCGCTCACCAGCGTGCTGTCGAATTCATCCGACAACAGGCCGATTCCTGTAAAACCATTTTCAGTGCGCGTCACGCCGGTGACCAATGCGGAATTTCTGAACTTTGTACTGAAGAACCCCGACTGGGGTCGTGACCGGATCGCGTCGGTATTTGCCGATCATACTTATCTGCACGGCTGGAAGAGTGCCACCGACTACGGTGATCAAACAGATCGACAACGCCCGGTTACCAATGTCAGCTGGTTTGCCGCACAGGCGTTTTGCGAACACGAAGCAGCGCGTCTGCCGACCTGGTACGAATGGGAATACCTTGCCGCGGCCGATGCAACCCATGCCGATGCCAGAAAAGACCCTGCCTGGCGTGCCAGAATTCTTGCGTGGTATGACACACCGACCGACATGCATGGTCCGACTGTGGGTGGTGCGGCCAATTATTATGGCGTGCGTGACCTGCACGGACTGATCTGGGAATGGGTGGAAGATTTCAACGCCTTGTTTATCAGTCCGGACAGCCGCAATCAGGGCGATCCGGATAAATTGAAATTTTGCGGTGCCGGTGCCCTGAGCCTGCAGGATAAAGAAAATTTTGCCATTCTTATGCGTATCGCTTTGCTGTCCTCGCTGTCTGGCGCCGACACGACCGATAACCTTGGATTTCGCTGCGCACGCAGTGCTGTTCCCAACCTAACTCACACCACACCCAACCAATGAACAAGTCTATCCATTCCGTCCTGTCATGCAAGGCTGCCCGCATTGCCGTGTTTGCATTTGGCATGCTTGCCGTGAGTTGTCATAGCGTCGCTGCGGACCAGACCGCTCGTGCGCAGCGATTGCCCGGCAATTCGATCTACCAGTTACCGATCAGTCTGACTGACCAGGATGGCCATGAATTCAGGTTGTCCGGCAAGCGTGGCAAGCCTGTCATTGTCAGCATGTTTTATAACTCGTGCCAATTCGTCTGTCCGATGCTCATCGATACCCTGCAAATGACCGAAGACAGCCTGACACCGGTGCAGCGCAACAGTTTGTCGGTACTGCTGGTAACCTTTGATCCGGCCCGAGACAGCGTTGCCGTACTCAAGTCCATCACCAACGCCCGTCATCTGGATGCGCAGCATTGGACACTGGCTCGTACCGATGATGGCTCGGTTCGGAAACTGGCTGCAATACTGGGAATTCAATTCAAGTTGCTTGAAAATGGTGACTACAATCATTCGACCGCGCTGGTTTTGCTGGACGGTGAAGGTCGCATACTGGGCAGCACCAATCAGATTGGCGAAGTGGATCCGCAGTTTGCAAAGCTGGTGCGGGACGCTGCCAAATAATCTTCCTGCCGTGTCATGAACGGCGACCCTGTAGGCTGGGATGCAATCCCAACATTTCAACCGTTGATGCTGGGATTGCATCCCAGCCTACGACGCATCCAGCCTACGCCCTCCGTACTTTCAATCGAAAGAATTCAATCTAGCTGTGCGTCACTAAAAAATCAATCACAATTTCTCCCGGCGCGCGCGATACATAATCGATCTTGATGCGCGAGCCGAAATGGCCATCGATTTGGGAGAGCAGCGGCAAGGGATCGTGATCATTGCAAAAGCGCATGGTTTCGCCGGCCATCAGCGAGGCGAGGGCGCCGAAAATTGCGGCATGGCGAAATCGTTTCGCAACGCCGCGCGCATCAAATGGGTAGATGCCGGCAGTTTGGGTGGGCAGTGAGCAGTCATGAGCCATACTATTTCCTTGTTGGTGATTGAAATGAGTCAGGCGTACCTGACTCATCTGTTGTGCTTAAGTTGATGTTGACGATCTGGGTGCCGACTATGCGACGTTGGTTTGCTTTGTCGAAGACGCGATTGCCTGTTGCTGTCTGACTGGCAGCAATAAACGGATTGCGAACCAGGCCAGTAACACGCACCCAATCGCAAATACGATATCACCCGGAACGCGCAGCCATACCAGTGTTTCCATCAGTTGCGAGTGGACGATTTCCGGTGAACGGGCAAACCAGATTCCTTTGGTAATGCTGGCCCAGGCCTGGTAGATACCGGCAGGTAACAGCGAAATGAATACCATCATTGCCAGTCCGATATTGAGCGTCCAGTACATCGGTTTAAGGATCTGATCCGACCATGCCGCACGGTTGGACAACCCGCGCAGACAAAACAGCATCAGTCCAATTCCGAGCATGCCGTACACACCAAACAAGGCGGCATGTCCATGCGCGGCGGTCAGGTTCAACCCCTGCATGTAGTACAGAGCGATGGGCGTATTGACCGAGAAACCGAGCAAACCGGCACCGACCGTGTTCCAGAATCCGACCGCAATAAAGCACAGGATGGGCCATTTGTAAGCCTGCACCCATGGTGCTGCCTTGGAACGCTGATAATTTCGATAGGCTTCAACACCGATCATGGCTAACGGAACCACTTCCAGTGCCGAAAACATCGCACCGATGGCAATCACAAAAGTCGGTGTGCCGGTAAAGTACAGATGATGCAGGGTACCCAGGATACCGCCGAACAGGAACACGATGGTTTCCAGGATGATTGCCGTGTTGGCAGTGCTGGCACGGATTAATCCTAAACGGGTGAACAGCAACGCAATGACGGCAGTGGCAAATACTTCAAAGAAGCCTTCTACCCATAAATGCACCAACCACCAGCGCCAGTATTCAATCATCGAGTAATGGGTATGCGGACCCCACGCCAGCGATGTGGAATAAAATGCGCCGATACACAGTGCCGACAGAAAGACCATGGCGATCAGCGCGCGGCTGTCCGAAGGTTTTTTCAGCGCAGGCCATAATCCGCGACCTAACAGCAATACCCAGAACAGCAATCCGATGAACAACAGAATCTGCCAGACCCGGCCCATGGTGGTGTAGGCCAATCCCTGATTGCCGATCCAGAAGCTGAAGGTGTTGCCCAGATGTTTGATGCTGCCGATCCATCCGAACGCGGTAGAACCCACCACGATAAACAGCAGGGCATAGAACAGCACGTTGACACCGAGCTTTTGAAATTTGGGTTCCACGCCGGAGATCGCCGGTGCAATGTACAGACCGGTAGCCAGCCAGGCAGTGGCTATCCACAGCACGGCAAACTGGGTATGGATGGTGCGACTGACCGAGTAGGGTAAAAAATCAGCCAGCGGAAATCCGAAGAAGCTGTGTCCCTCCACCGAATAGTGCGCGGTGATAACCCCCATTCCTACCTGTGCCAGTATCAGTCCGATTACCACGTAAAAATATTTGCGGGTGGCTTTCATGGACGGGGTAGGCTTCAGATCGAACAAGGGATCAGCCTTGGGCGGAACCGGATCATCACCTTCCTTGCTGATCCCATGAAAGAAAATCATGGCAGCCAGTGCACCTATCATCAGGATCACGCTGGCAATTGACCAGATACCAGTGCCGGCGGTCGGCGTATTGTCCACCAGTGGTTCATGCGGCCAGTTGCTGGTATAGCTTAAATCGGTGCTGCCAGGACGGTCGGTCGCGGCGGCCCAGGCAGACCAGAATATAAAGGCAGGTAACGCCTGCAGATCGGCCGGATCTGGCAACAGACCGGCATTCATTGCATACTGTTCGCGCAATTTATCCAGTGACGGATCGGTGCCGAACAGACCGGTGTAATGACGGGTCACCTGAAGAACCGCCTGGGCACGATCGAGCGACAGCGTGATGACGCCGGTTGTGGCGTCATAGGTGTTGCGGCGCATTTCAGTTTTTAACTGACCGTTCAGTTCGCCCTGTTGACCAACGCTGAGTTGCTCAAAAGGTTTGCCGAATTCTTTCTGCGCCCAGATGGCGCGCAGCGCTTCGGCTTCCCGATGCAACCAGTCGGCTGACCAGTCCGGCGCAACGTAACTGCCATGACCCCAGACCGTACCAAGTTGCTGACCGCCGGCAGATAACCAGGCTTGTTGCCCCAGTTGAACCTGACCTTGTGAAAACAGGACGGTGCCGTCAGTACTGACGACCTGATTCGGAATAGGCGGGGCGGTCTGATAGATCTCCGTCCCCACCCAGATTAGTACCGCGAAGGACAGCGCGCAAATGATTGCGAGCCAGGTCCAAAGTTTGCGCGTAGCGTGCATGGCAATTCCTTTGTTGTGAAGTGAAAAAAATGATATTGGGGACTGAACCGCAGTCACCGTTTCGGGTATTTATTTAAAGATGCATTTTAAATGCAACTATTTAAAGATGCAAACCAAATATATCTTTAAATGTGTTTTTGCTTGACGTATATCAAAGAAAGTCTTAAACATGTATAGTGTTTATCACTTTGATTTAAACTGGGCTCCATACTTTTACCTGACCGGAATTCGCCATGAGATTAACTTCCTTTACCGATTACACCTTGCGCACCCTGATGTACCTGGGTGCCAGTCGGGATCGGCTGGTGACGATCAATGACATCGCTGAGCTGCATCTCATTTCAAAGAATCATTTGATGAAAGTTGTGCATCAGTTGGGCGTGTCCGGCATGGTGGAAACTGTCAGAGGGCGGAATGGCGGGCTGCGCCTGAAAGTGGATCCGGCATTGATCAATATTGGTGCCATAGTCCGGCAGACCGAAACCGACTTCTATATGGCGGAGTGCTTTGACCGCGAATCCAATACCTGCGTTTATGCGCCTGGCTGTGATCTGAAAAGAGTATTGGGCTCGGCAACGGCGGCGTATCTGGCGGTGCTGGACGGTGTCACGCTGCTTGATCTGATTGCTAACGGTGCTGCCAAAAAAAATAAATCCGGCAAGATCGTTAAAAGCAGTCCAGCCAAAACAATCAGAATTGTTGATCAATCATAAGCACGCAGCGTGGTTGGCGTGTTTCGCAGCGGATTTTAATGTGGTATATTGCATGCATCTTTAAACCTGCGAGAACAACATGCGGCAAATCCTCATCAAAATCAGTGAGCCGGCCCAGCCTGCAACGCCATCCAGACTGTGGCAGTTGACGCACCCGGTATGGCAGCTTGGCTTTCGTCCGTTTTATCTGCTGGCAGCCTTTTTCGGCGCTGTCGCAGTCCCTTTGTGGGTGGCCCATTACCTGGGATGGCTCACGGCTGGCGTTCAGTTCAACCTGAACTGGCACATGCATGAAATGATATTTGGCATGGTGATAGCCGTGGTGATCGGCTTTTTGTTTACCGCTGCAAAAAACTGGACTGAGCTCTGGACTCCGCGCAAGGGACATCTGGCCGCGTTGGCCGGACTCTGGCTGGCCGGACGCTGTGCCATGTTGTTCGCGCCTTCCTTGTGGACGGCATTGGTTGATGTTCTGTTCATCCCCTGCGCGGCGTGGCCTTTATATCGTGTGCTGAAAAAATCGGGTAACAGGCGCAATCTGTTTCTTGTGGCTCTGCTGGGCATGCTGACACTGGCCAACATGTCTTTTCATGCCGCAGTACTGGGCTGGATCCATCTGTCGACCATGGTGCCGGTACAGGTCGCCATACTGATTGTCGTTGTCATTGAGTCGGTAATCGGCACCCGCGTTATTCCCATGTTTACCCGCAACGGCGCGCCCGGCCTTACCCCGGTCGTGCATCCGCTGCGCGATCAGATAACATTGGCCCTGCTGGTATCAGCCAGTCTGGCCTGGATAGTCAATCTGCCGCCATTGATCAGCGCCAGTCTGGCAGTCGTTGCTGCGAGTGCACTGCTGTTCAGACTGATTGCCTGGCAGGGACATCGTACACTGCATGTCCCGCTGCTGTGGATTTTGTATTTATCGTATGCCTGGATTCCGGTCGGATTCTATTTGCTGGCTCTGGGAGAGCTTCACATCGTTGCCTGCAGCGCGGCCTTTCATGCGCTCACCGTGGGTTCCATGGCCGGATTAATTCTGGGCATGATGACCCGCACTTCCCTTGGTCATACCGGACGCAAACTGATCGTCGGAAAACTTGAAATTGCCCTGTATGTATTAATACAGCTTGGCGCCGTGTTCAGGGTTTTGGCCGCGTTAGCGACGACCACGGCCTTGCATGACAATGGGCTGATTGTGGCCAGCGTGTGCTGGTCCGCTGCGTTTATCCTGTTTCTGATTGGTTATGGTCCCTGTTTAATGCAGGCCCGTATTGATGGCAAGGAAGGTTAGCGCGGGTTTCTCTAGTAGTCAGTCAATTTGAAATCTTTGGCTGCGACGCAGGCTGGGATGCAATCGTAGGCTGGGATGCAATCGTAGGCTGGGATGCAATCCCGGCATTTCAACCGTTGATGCTGGGATTCCATCCCAGCCTACGACGCATCCCAGCCTACGACGCATCCCAGCCTACGACGCTTCAGATTTGCGCATTTTCTCAGATTGAAGCAGCACAACAGTATCAAGGATGAGCATTGAGTTCAATAAATAGATGGTTACATGGATTTGTACCCAGGCCGACTGCGGTCAGCCAGACTGAACGGTTACGCGCCTGTTGCGGTGCATTGCTGGGCATTTTGTCGACCGGGTTGATCAGCCGATTGGTAGTCGGTGCCGATGCGTCATTGCCTCTGTTGGTAGCACCCATGGGCGCTTCCGCGGTGTTGCTGTTCGCGCTGCCTTCGAGCCCATTGGCGCAACCCTGGTCAATTATCGGCGGCAATCTGGTTTCGGCCGCGCTTGGTGTGACGTGCGCCATCTGGATCAGTGATCCGATATGGGCAGCAGCGCTGGCGATTGCCGCATCGATCGCTGCCATGCTGGTTTTACGTTGTCTGCATCCACCCAGTGGTGCGGTGGCATTGACGGCCGTATTGGGTGGGCCGGTGGTCCATGGACTGGGCTTTCATTTTTTATGGGCGCCGATCGGCATCAACTCATTGGTACTGCTGGGTGTTGCGCTGCTGTTTAATAATCTGACACGGCATCGCTATCCGCATGCGGCAATTGACCATGTCAATACCCATCGAACTGCAGACCAGCAATCCAGGCAGCGGCTGGGATTCACATCCGAAGATCTGGACTATGTGCTGGCCAACTACAATCAGGTACTGGATGTCAGTCGTGATGATCTGGAATCGTTGCTGCTGCAAACAGAAATGCATGCCTGGCACCGCCGCTTCGGTGAAATCACCTGCGCCGACATCATGTCGCGTGATGTTGTTACTGTTGAATTTGGCACCGATCTGCACCAGGCTTGGGGCTTGCTGCATCAACATCATGTCAAGGCGTTGCCTGTCATCGATGCTGCGCGTCGGGTGATTGGCATCGTTACGCTGGTCAATTTTATCGAGCACGCCGAGCTGCATTCGTTCAGTGGCTATGACAACAAACTGCGCAGCTTTTTGCAAAAGGTCGGTCGCTCCCATTCTGATAAACCGGAAGTGGTCGGGCAAATTATGACCAAAGCGGTACGCACCGTCAGCGATCAATTACCGATCGCCGAACTGGTCGATTTTGTGTCTACCAATGGTCATCGGCATATTCCTGTCGTTGACAATGAACGACGTTTGGCCGGTATCATCACCAATTCAGATTTGATCACCGGCTTGTATCGCGCACGTTTGGTCGAAACGGGAAAAAGCGCGTGATACTGCAGGATTAATTGATTAAATGATAGAAAGGCACCCGCATCACAATAAATTGGGTTGGCAAGTCGTATTTAGCTTCGATGAGTAACGCTTCTAATTTATTTCCAGGTAACCGCCATGCTTCTATTTGTTCAGGAACCATTTGGCTACCATGAAAATCAAAACGGGTGAGACTTTAAATTTAACGGAACTTGTCAACAAGTTCCGCAGTCAAACGTTTTGGATATGAGAAGTCCGTTAATTGGAGAAATCAAACATGAAGAAATTTGTCATCATCGCCGCTCTGGCAGCCATCACCTCAACTTCGTTTGCGCAGGTCATTCCAATGCGTCCCTACGTTGAGCAGGCACGCATTACAGGGGTGGCGCCGGTATATGCCAATCAGTGCACACAGCGTCAGGTTGCAGTAGATGGTGGTTCACAGGCGCCTAATATCGGTGGCGCCATTGTAGGTGGTATCCTGGGCGGCGTGCTGGGGAATCAGTTCGGTAAAGGCAACGGGAAAACGGCGATGGCGGCCACCGGCGCAGTTCTTGGTGCCGCCGCTGGCAGCCAGGCTGGCAATGGTCCTCAAACTCAAGTTGTTCAAGACTGCCAGCAAATGATCGTTGGTTATGACGTTCATTTTGATTTTCATGGCAGCCAACTTGTAGTTCGCCGGCCCCAACAGCCTTACGGTGATTCCATCCAGGTTCAGGTGAATACATCGGTGCAGGCAATGTAGTGTTTTGAATTGTATATGAGCACGCTTTGGAGGTGCCACTGGCAGTTTGGGATATGCCTCGTGTTCATTGGCGAGCATGTTCATAGCATTCAAATTGGTTGTCGTCCCGTGTTATAAGCTGCATCAGCTTTGGATGCAGGAATATCTTTTCTTTGCCCATCATGATTTCTTGTAAAACACCGATCTGAACCAATTCTTTGAGGTAGCGTGAAGCTGCCTGGCGTTTGGCAATTCCTTTTTCCGCTAAATCCCCGATTCGACAATAGGGCTGCTCAAAAATCACATCAACCAGTTCCCGGGAATAGATTTTTGGAAGACTGGACCGAACAAACTGGGTTGTGTGGTCAGAAAGTTTGCGAATTGCTGCGATCTTGTCTGTGGTCCAGCGTGACGTCTGTTCTACGGCTTTCAACATGAATAGTATCCACGGCTCCCATGCCTGCTCTCCGGTTACATCCAGCAGCAGTCGGTAATAATCTGCCCTGTGCGCGATGATGTGTCGACTCAAATATAAAATCGGCAGTTGCAAAAGATTTTGCTGGATCAAAAATAAAATATTGATCACGCGACCTGTTCTGCCATTTCCGTCGATGAATGGATGGATGGCCTCAAATTGATAGTGCCCGACTGCCATCCTGACCAAGGGATCAATATCCTCTTCGTTATGCAGAAATCTTTCCCAGTTTGCCAGCAAATCCCTGATGACTTTTTCGCCCTCGGGCGGAGTGTAAATGACACGCCCGGTTCGATCATTGATGAGCTGTGTGCCTGGAGTTTTGCGGATATCCATATCCACCCCTTTGAGCGTTGTACAAATCTCAACTGCTGTGGCCGTGCATAATGGGCGATCACTTAATGATTGATAGCCTTTAAAAAGGGCTGAGCGATAGCGCAAAGCTTCTTTTGTTGCCGGATCAGCTTGACCGTCAGCCTGGACATGCTGAAACAGTTTGTCAGTTGTCGTGACTATATTTTCGATTTCGGAGCTGTCTTTTGCTTCAAGTAAGGGGATGGTATTGATCAGCATGGTTTGATTCGGGATCAATTCCGCCGCCTTTTTAAGTTCGGCCAATGCGGTTCTGGCAGCTATGCAAGCCTTGAGTACAGCGCGGCTTTCCAGGTCCTGGCCGGTTGGCAGGGACGGCAGTTGATTATAGGGGTGTGAAGAATCCCAGATAGATGTGGATTGAGTCATGTTTGTAAAACCGGATTTTGTCGACATGTGTGGGATGTTATGTCGATATCAGCGACATGTCCATCATTTATGTCGCTATTTTTCAATTTCATCGACATGACAACACTACGTGTCGATACCGGCGACATGAGAAGGGGATGGCCCGTAAGTCCCCCGGAATACGAACGACTGGGGTTTCTGATGATGATCTCCACCTATGCCTGCAACAGCGCGCATCGGGCCATCTGAATCAATAACTGATCCACCTGTTCCTGAGAAAGTCCCGTCGCATCGGTTGAAGCAGTTCCCGCCAAAGCCAGACCCTGGGCCGCACGGCAGATTTCCTCCCTGCTGCGCGTGCCATCCAGCAGTTGCAAAAACCTGCCCTGATCTGCCTCGAGTGTGATCACTTCGTGGCGCAGGTTGGCAATCTGGCGTATGCCGTGCGCGGTCTGCCAGCGCGCCAGCGAGGTGGCTTTGGGGCGCTCGCCTGGCTGCGAGACAAACGGTGATGGTCCGGTATGCAATTCGATGAGTCCGGCCGTATAGCATTGCAGTAAATCCGATGCCAGGACCGCTTCGGCACTTAAGTCCGGCCTGGAGGACATCTGTGTCGCTTGCCCCAACAATTGAACCACCGCAGCAGACAACGCTGAAAAAGCCATCGCTGCCGGCCAGCAGCGCGCCAGTACCACCATGGCAGCCTTGGTTACCGCATTGGGCGTTCTGAGCATGCCGCCGTTGGCTCGTTTGAATAATTCTTCCTGCTGCGACGTCAGATTCAGGTTGGGGTTAACGGGGATCAGATTGGCGCTGGGCCAAAGTGGTTTCACACAATCCGGCGTCAGCGAACGTACGATGGGCGTTGCGTCGTGTACCAGCAGGGTCTGGCGAAACGTGCGGTTGCGTAAAAAATCCATGAACTGTTCCTGGCGGACGACGTCATCTGAAATCCGGACCAGGGTGTCATGGACCTGTTCAGGAAAGTTGGACGCCAGCATGCTGGAAAAATTGGCTTCCGCCAGATAGTGCAGTCCATGACAGGCAGCGCGAGCGGCGAATTCATGGAAATAGATCGGCTCGTTAATGTCCTCAAGATGTTCATGCAGGATGTAGTAATCCTGTGCGTTTCGCAATATATCCAATTCGGACTTGAGCAACATGCCGTACGCGTTATTGTCAGCCGGTACCCATCTGGCCAAAAAATCCAGCGTCGCACGGGCCTGCGCGACCCGCTGGACCGGATCGGCAAACTGGGTGGCGTGGTAGCGCATTGCGTCACGGACCATGCCGCGCATATGCCAGCCCGGCAATGTGTTGTAACTGATGTAGGCAATACCGTTGCTGCTGAGTTGCCTGGCGCAGATCGACAGTATCTTGTCCTGCACCGTATCGGGTACCCAGGAATACACACCGTGGGTCAGGATGAAATCAAATTGGCCCAAGGATTCGTCCACGTCGGTAATGCTCATGGCGAGCAAACGGATATTGGTCAGCCCCAATTCGGCAATGACCTGCTGGCCCTGGGCAACCTGAACCGCAGATAAATCGATACCGACGAACTGCGCATCGGGCATGGTCAGTGCCATCGGAATCAGATTGCCGCCACCGGCGCAGCCCAGCTCCAGCACCCGGCAGTTTTTCAGAGGAGGTGGCTGCAATCCGAACAGCCGCGCCAATGTCGCCAGCCGGTCAGGGTGGGTATCGGCGAAAGGAAAGCTCTCGTACGGGACTTCGTCGTAGCTGGTTGGCGCATTGGTCATCGAGGTGACGTGGCTTTCAATGTTCTGGTCAGTCAATTTGAAATCGTTGGGTATGACGCATCCCAGCCTACGCTAGTCGACCAATGCACGGCGAAATTATGAAAGACGATGCAGCAGCGAAGTTCGCCTGCGCCACCAGTGGACAAATAAACCCAGCAGGCCTGACACGGTCAGCAGTATCGTGCCTGGCTCAGGTACCTGTTCGCCCGGGCCGTTCATGGACAGCAACAGCGTATCTTCGCACCCGCTGCCAGGCGCACAATTCGCAGCCAGTTGCGACGAATAGCCGGACAGACCGGTGTAATCGAACACCACATTGTTGAGTCCTTCAATGCCGTTGCGGCCATCCAGGAACTGGAACGCGTAGGTCGGATCGGTCATATTAAAACCGGGCGCGAAGTTAAAATCAATTGTGGAACCCGCGCCAAAAAAAATCGATCCCAGATCATTGAGCACACCAAAGTCGGCTGGCCCGCCAATATTGATATCCAGCGTGCCGTCAAATACGGTGTCACCCTGCAGAGTTAACGTACCCGTTGGCGTTACCGTGGCATTGGCACCGATGTCTATCGTATTGGGTGGATCGATTGAACCCGAGCCCGTGAGCACCCCACCCAGGAACTGCAGTTTTTTTGCAGACAGGACGGCACCATCATTGACGGTCGTCACGCCGGAATCCTGAGTGAAATTTTTCATCACGTTGACACTGCCACCTGACGAGACGGTGAGACTGCCGGTATTTAACAGGTCAGCGCTGGTGGTGAAACTGGCCCCTGCGCCGACAGTGAGAGATCCACTATTGGTTGCAAGGCTGTCCAGTTGCGCAAAACTTGACTTCGCTCCGAGCAATTCAATCGCAGCATCGTTATTGACAATGTTGCCGCTGCCGACAACCATTTTGGCCGCAGTGCCGGCGCTGCTGTCAACAATCCAGGTGCCGTCCTTCAACCTTCCGTTCGCAAAGTTTTTGGATTTGGTGATGTCTATACTGCCGCCAGAAGCGCTCAGCGTTCCGGTGTTATACAGTGACTTGTCATTAAAAACCGCACCAGTTCCGATCGTCAGTGAACCTTTATTGGTAGCCAGCCCGGCCAGTTGAGCGAAGCTGGCATTCGGGCCGATCAGCTCGATGGTCGCATTGTTGGTGCTGATGGCACCGCTGCCGACAACCAGTCTGGTTGTGGCGCTCTTGCTGTAGGTACCCGAACCATCGACTATCCAGGTCCCTCCCGTCAAGGTTCCTCCTGCCAAATTGCCAGATTGAAGAATTTGTACGCTTGAACCTTGGCTGACCATCAGAGTGCCGGTGTTGTAGAGCGATGACTTGTCGTTAAAAACAGCGCCGGATCCGATGGTGAGCGAACCGGTATTGACGTGTAACGAGTTAATCTGATTCCAGACAGCACCTGATCCGAGCAGCTCGATGGTCGCGTCGTTGGTGAGGACGGCGCCACCGCCGACTGTTAAACTGGTTGGCCCGTTGCCGATCGCGGTTGTGTCAACGATCCAGGTACCCCCAGTCAGTTTTCCAGCAGACAGGTTGTCCGAGTTGCCGATGTCAATACTGCCACCGCGCGTCACGGTCAACGTACCGGTGTTGTTGAGCGACGTATCGTGAAACTGGGCTCCATTTCCAATGCTGAGCGAACCTGCATTGGTAGTCAGCCCGGCCAGTTGAGCAAACTTTGAACTTGTGCCGAGCAATTCGATGGTTGCATTGTTGGTGGTGATGCTTCCCTTGCCCACCACCAGCGTGGCTGACCCACCCAACTTGCTGGTCGTGTTCGTACTGTCAACGACCCAGGTCCCGCCGGTCAATGTACCGCCAGACAGGTTGCCGGTATGCGTAATATCGACGTTCCCGCCCGACAAAACTGCCAGTGTCCCGGTGTTGTTGAATGTCCCTTTTCCATTGATATCGCCGGTACTCTGAAGTGTCCCGTTATTGGTGATCAGGCCATCGTTCTGAAGAGTCTGTTTGGTGTTGATACTGAGCGTTCCTCCCACACCCGTTACGAGCGTGCCAGTGTTATTCAGGGACACGCTGGTGGACAGTTTGTTACCTGCCCCAATGGTCAGGGACCCTTCATTCTTGTTGAGCCCGGCCAGCTGTGCGAAACTCGAGTGGGCGCCGATCAGTTCGATGTTTGCATCGTTGGTTGTAATTTTTGCGCTGCCGATCACCAGTTTGGCCGCGGTGCCTCCACTGCTGTCCACCACCCAGGTGCCTCCAGTCAACGTTGTTCCCGACAGGTTCTTTGAATTCGTTATGGAAATCGTGCCGCCGGCAGCCGTCAGAGTTCCGGTGTTATACAGTGATTTATCGTTCAATGTCGCCCCGGGTCCAATCGTGAGCGTACCCTTATTTTTACTGAGTCCGGCCAGCTGCGCGAAATTCGTGTATGCGCCGATCAGTTCGATATTCGCATTATTGGTCGTGATATTTCCAGAACCAACAATCAGCCGGGGTGCGGCAGTCTTGCTGGACGCGAGGCTGCCGTCAACGATCCAGGTACCGCCAGTCAGTATTCCATTGGACAGGTTGGCAGATTTGACGATATCAATCGTTCCGCCTTGCGTCACGGTCAGTGTACCGGTGTTGTACAACGATTTATCGGTAAGACTGGCCCCCTGTCCAACCGTGAGCGAGCCGGCATTGATACCGAGTCCGGCCAGCTTGGCAAAACTTGATTTGGCACCGATCAACTCGATGGTTGCATCGTTAGTGACAATGGTACCGCTGCCCACGCTCAGGCTCGCCCCGCCTGAAGTTTTGCTGCTGCCAATCGTGCTGTTCACTATCCAAATACCACCGGTCAGGGTTCCACCGGACAGATTGTCGGAATGCGCAATAGTCACGTCACCGCCCTGGGTCACCGTCAACGTACCGTTGTTGTCCAACGTCCCGGTTCCGCTGATTTTTCCCGCGCTGCTCAATGAACCGTTATTGACGATCAAACCGGCGTTGCTGATTTGGCCCCGGTTGAGCAATATCCCGTTATTGATCAGCATGCCGGTTGAATCATTGGTGAGAAAACCGTTCGCCGCATTGGTGGTGAGCGTTCCATTGTTGTCGCACACTACCGAATTTGTTACTGACCCGATGACCGTATAACCATTGAGCAAGCAGGGTGCAGCGACACAGTTGCCTGCTTCAATGGCAAACAGAAGCTGAACAGCCATGGCAAGGCGAGGCCTGGAAAAGTTGAACTCGCCACGGCGCGAGCCTGTCGATGCCTCGGATGCCTGTGCAAATTGGACAGTGTCAGGTTGACGTGCACGATGCCATTTCCCTGCAGCGGGATTATTCATTTTTCCTCCTGTTGAGCCGGATTACCTTTTCATAGATTTATTCCTTTGAAGCAATTTTCATGCCAAAATTAAAAAGGCAATGTAATCAACTGGATAGGATTTCAATATGAGTAAAATCTTATGTGACTGTAAAAATTTCCGACAAAAACCCGGGCACACCAGGGCCGGTTAACATTCAGGCAATCCATGGGTGTGCTGCAAGTTCCCCGGAGGCAGAACCGGTATTCCGACCATCCTCAACACTGCCGGCAGCGCGTCCCTATGTATGGTAGCGAACATACTTTCTGAGCCGTTTTTGCTATCTGTACGAATTGCATCGCTCTTGCGACTCCGTTCTGCGCTGGGCGGCATCATGGCAATACAGGTTGTATCGATACTGGTGAATGGTCAGCGTTGTCTGACCCTGCGCCAAGTTCAGCTTGTGAATTAACCGAGGCTAAATATGGTACCCACCAACTCCATCGCAAATCAGCCCTATGGCGCGTCAGAAAAGGATGCCGAGATTGGTCGTCAGGAGGCTGGGCTCAAGGCCAGCGCGTTGCAGAGTGCAATTTTTAACAGTGCCAATTTTTCCAGCATCGCCACCGACGCCAAAGGGGTCATTCAGATCTTTAACGTTGGCGCCGAGCGCATGCTGGGATACACGGCGGCCGAAGTCATGAACAAAATTACGCCGGCTGATATTTCCGACCCGCAGGAAGTGATCGCGCGTGCCGAAGCGCTCAGCGTCGAGCTTGGTACGCCGATTACACCGGGATTTGAGGCGCTGGTGTTCAAGGCATCGCGCGGTATCGAGGATATTTACGAGCTGACTTATTTCCGCAAGGATGGCAGCCGTTTTCCTGCCATCGTGTCGGTTACCGCACTGCGGGATGATCAGGAAAATATCATTGGCTATTTGTTGATCGGCACTGACAACACTGCGCGCAAGCACGCAGAAGATGCGCTGGTTAAAGCGGGTGCATTACAGAGTGCGATTTTTAACAGCGCCAATTTTTCCAGCATCGCCACTGATGCAAATGGGGTGATTCAGATCTTCAATGTCGGCGCGGAACGCATGCTCGGTTATACGGCCGCCGAAGTGATGAATAAAATCACGCCGGCAGAAATTTCAGATCCACAGGAAGTGATTGCGCGTGCCGAAGCGCTCAGCGTTGAACTTGGCACTCCGATTACGCCAGGATTTGAAGCGCTGGTGTTCAAGGCGTCGCGCGGCATTGAAGATATTTACGAACTGACTTATATCCGTCGTGACGGCAGTCGTTTTCCGGCGGTTGTGTCGGTGACTGCGCTGCGCGATGCGCAAAACGCCATCATTGGTTACCTGCTGATCGGCACCGACATTACCGAGCGCAAGCAGGCTGAAGAAACAGCTCAGGCCGCGTTACTGGCCAAGTCACAGTTCCTGGCCAACATGAGTCATGAAATACGGACACCAATGAATGCAATACTGGGCCTGACCCGTATTGTGATGGAGTCAGATCTGAAGCCGGAACAACGCGACCAGCTTGACAAAGTCAGCCGTTCTGGCCGGGCGTTGATCCGTATCATTGACGATATCCTCGATTTCTCAAGAATCGAGGCGGGTCGTCTGGCAATCGAACGCATCCCGATGCGCGTCGAAGCAGTCCTGCTTGAAGTTGCGGAATTGCTCGGCTTGCAGGCCGAAGACAAAGGTCTGGAGTTGTTCCTCGATCTCGATGCCGACACACCGCTGTTTGTCATGGGTGACCCATTCCGGCTGGTACAGGTACTGAATAACCTGGTTGGTAACGCCATCAAGTTCACGGATCATGGTGAGATTCATATCGGCGTTCACGTGGAAAATCTGAGTGAGGAATCGATCCGGCTGCGTTTCAATGTCAGCGATACCGGTATTGGTATCGCGCCTGGCCAGATCGGTGTGTTGTTTCAACCCTTTTCGCAGGCCGATTCCAGTACGACCCGCAAATTCGGCGGCAGCGGCCTGGGCCTGGCCATCGTCAAAAAACTGGTTGAGCTCATGGGTGGTCAGGTCACGCTCGACAGTACACTGGGTAAAGGAACCACTGTTGCGTTTACGATCGAGGCGGGCATTGCACCGGAAGATATAGGCAACATTGCTCATATGGGGCGTGAATTGCAGCAAATGCGTGGCAAGCGCGTTCTGGTTGTGGACGATCAATCGAATTCACGCCACATTCTGTCGCTTCTGCTCAAAGCATGGCGCATGGACGTGGTGGAGGCTGAAAGCGGACCCGAGGCGCTGATTCTGGTGGCAGAGGCGAACCGGACGGCCAGACCTTTTTACACCATGTTACTGGACTGGCACATGCCCGGCATGAGTGGTCTGGCGGTAGCGGCCGAGCTGAGGAAGCAGGAAAAAATAAATGGCGTGACGACACCGCTTCCTATCTTGATGGTCACAGCCTACAACAAACCGGCATTGCTGCAGCAGCCCGAGGCCGCATTCGTTGCCGGTGTACTCACCAAACCGGTCATCCCGTCGTTGTTGTTTGATGCGCTGTTGCACGGAAAAATAAATCGTGTCAACACGATTGAACAGCCCGATATTCAGCGCTTTGACGGTGCCCGCGTGCTTCTGGTCGAGGATAACGAACTCAATCAGGAAGTCGCTGCCAGCATCATCAGAAAGCGCGGCGCGGTACTCACCATCGCCGCGAACGGCAGTGAAGCGGTTGAGCTGGTGCAGAAACAGACGTTTGACCTGGTATTAATGGATTTACATATGCCTGTCATGGGCGGCATTGAAGCCACACGGCAGATTCGCGAGCTGCCGCAAGGCAGAACATTGCCTGTCGTGGCCATGACCGCCGCCGTGATGGCCGAAGACCGGGAGCGTTGCACTGCGATCGGCATGGTCGACTTCATACCCAAGCCGGTTGAGCCGGAGGACATCGTCAGGGTGCTTGGTACCTACACGCAGTCAGGCACAGTCATTCAGCCGGCCGGCCTTGCCAGCGTCGGGCGCTGCGAGCCGGTGCTGGATCTGGCTAACGGATTGCACCGATTGGACGGTGACCGCGGGTTGCAGCAGCGCCTGTTGCTCAGTTTTGTAGAGAATTATCACGATCTGAGTGCGCAGCTCACTACGCTGATCGCGGATAACGGTACTGACCTGGCCATTGACTTGGTCCATTCGATCAAAGGTATTGCGGCAAATCTGAGTGCTGTTGCGCTGGCCAGTGTGAGTGACCGGCTTCTGGATGAACTGAGGATGGCTGCACCGCTTGATTCACGCGCAGAATTCGACGCTGTATTGGCCAAGACATTGGCATGCATGCAGGACCATATTGCGACGTACGTGCAGACTGACCGGTTCAGGGATGGGACCATGGTCACTGTTCCATTGAACGAAGTACTGCTGTTGCTTGAACCGTTCGTCGCGAGCCAGGAAATCATTCCTGACGGGTCGCTGGCTTGTCTGCAACAGCTTGCCGACGCCAACCTGCCGTGCTCGCCGTTGGTGCGGCAGTTGCAGCGTCACATTGATAACTTTGAACACCCCGAGGCATTGGCGAATCTGAATCTGTTAAAAGCAACCTATCTGGATAAGTAATGAATGAGCTCAATCCGACGCAGTGCGAGAAACCACTGGTTTTGCTGGTGGACGATGTGCCGAGCAATCTGCATGTCATGGTCTCGGCGCTCAAGACGAATTTCCGGCTGAAAACGGCCATCAGTGGCGCATCTGCCCTTGCGATGTTTCAAACTCAGCCCGAGTTGCCGAAATTGCTCGTGCTGGATGTCAATATGCCTGGCATGAGCGGCATTGAGGTTCTGCGTCGCATGCGCGAAGATCCCGTCACGCGCGATATCCCGGTTATTCTGGTCAGTGCCGACGTCTCGGAACAAAATCAGCTGGCCGGACTGAACCTGGGTTCGGATGATTATCTGGTCAAGCCCATTTTTCACGATACGTTGATTCTGCGAGTGCGCAATCTGATTCAGCGTAATGCAGAGCGCAGCAAATTGCGCCTGGCTGAATATGTCTTCAATTTCAGCGGTGAAGCCATCATGATCTGCGACCGCAATAATCATATTGTCGATGTCAATGCGGCGTTTCTCAAATTAACCGGGTACGGCAGGGCCGACGTGATCGGCAAGAATCCCAAAATTCTGTCTTCCGGCAGAAATACAGCGGACGAATACAAAAGCCTGTGGGATGCCATTCTCAAAGATGGATTCTGGCAGGGCGAGCTATGGGACCGTCGCAAGGATGGCAGCGTCTACCCCAAGTTCATGACCGTATCCGTGGTGCTCGATCGCGCCGGAGAGATTGAATTCTATCTGACCAATTTTGTGGATGTCAGCCGCTACAAGGAATCGGAACTGCGTATCGCCCATCTGGCCCATCACGACGTGTTGACCGGATTGCCGAACAGGCTGCACCTGCAGATTTTTCTGGAACAGACGGTGCTGATCGCCAAGCGACAAATGGAACAGTTGGCGGTGATGTTTCTTGATCTTGACCGTTTCAAGAACGTCAATGACACGCTCGGTCACCCGGTAGGGGACAAGCTGTTGGTTCAGGTAGCGGGGCGTTTGAAATCCTGCGTACGAGACTACGATATTGTGGCAAGACTGGGCGGCGATGAGTTTGTAGTGGTCTTGCGCGGGCCTGATATCCTGTCTGACGCCATTGTCGTGGCCAAGAAGCTGAATCAGCGCCTCAGCCAGCCGTTTCAAATTGGGACACACACGCTGCACACTTCAGTGAGTATCGGGATTGCGCTGTTTCCCGATAATGCCGAACACATTGATGACTTGATGCGCAATGCCGATACGTCCATGTATTTTGCCAAGGCAGACGGCGGAAACGCATTTCGATTCTTTTCGCCGGCGATGAATCTGGGTGCCCATGAAAAATTGAAAATGGAAAGCCAGCTGTATGAGGCGATTGAAAAAAAAGAGCTGCATCTTCACTACCAGGTTCAGATGGATGAACTGCATCGACCATTGGGGGCAGAAGCGTTGATACGCTGGTTGCATCCTGAACGCGGCTGGGTGGGGCCGATGGAATTTATTCCCCTGGTTGAAGAGACCGGATTGATCCTGTCCATCGGACGCTGGGTATTGGATCAGGCCTGTGCCCAACTCAAGCTATGGCAACTCGATGAGCGCACCTGCGAACTGGTTCTGGCGGTGAATGTCAGCGCGCGGCAATTTCGCCAGGCTGATTTTGTAGAGCAGATGTACGAAGTGGTAGAGCGTCACGCGATCAACCCGGCGCTGCTCAAACTGGAAATTACCGAAAGCCTGTTGCTCAGGGATATACAGGAGGTGATCGCCATAATGAGCGCACTGCAAAAACTTGGGGTCAGCTTCTCATTGGATGATTTTGGAACCGGTTATTCATGTCTGCAATATCTCAAACGTCTGCCACTGAATCAGTTAAAGATCGACCAGTCGTTTGTGCGCGATCTGGTCACTGACGGCAGCGACCGGGCGATTGTCCGTACCATCATCGCCATGGCGCATAATTTGAATCTGGATGTCATTGCGGAAGGCGTCGAAACGGCCGAGCAGCGGCAAATTCTTCTGGAAATGGGATGTGTTCATTTCCAGGGGTATCTGTTTGGAAAGCCGGTGCCGATTGAACAGTTTACAGCGCTGTTTGCGCAGGCTCCCAGCTTTTCAAAGGACCTCAACACCTGATGTCCCGCCGTTTCTTTCTGCCATTGTCAGGTGCGTTTGCCCCGTTTCAATTGCGATATATCCCTGACGGCACCACGATCGGCCGACGTCGCCAGTGCGGCATAAGCCTGCAGGGCCTGCGAAACATAACGCTCGCGCCCCAGCGGCAGCCACGCTTCATCGCCGCGTGCTTCCATGGCAACCCGGCGCGCTGCCAGAGCAGTGTCACTGATTTTCAGATTGATACGGCGCGCCGGAATATCGATTTCAATCACATCCCCTTCCTCGACCAGACCGATGGCGCCACCTTCAGCGGCTTCCGGTGAAGCATGGCCGATCACCAGACCTGAAGAGCCACCCGAGAAACGGCCGTCGGTGAACAGGGCACAGGCTTTGCCCAGGCCCTTGGATTTGATATACGACGTCGGATACAGCATCTCCTGCATGCCTGGGCCACCTTTTGGTCCTTCGTAACGGATGATGACGACATCGCCTTCCTGCACTGTATCGCCGAGAATGGCGTCGACTGCGGCGTCCTGGCTTTCAAACACGCGTGCCTTGCCGGTGAACTGCAGAATGCTTTCATCGACCCCGGCGGTTTTGACGATGCAGCCTTTTTCTGCCAGATTGCCGTACAACACGGCCAGTCCGCCATCCTGCGAATAGGCATGGGCGCGGTCGCGGATGCAGCCCTGCGCGCGGTCCAGATCCAGACTGTCAAAACGCTGTGACTGGGAAAACGCGGTTTGGGTCGGAACCCCGCCCGGTGCTGCCCTGAACAGGGTGTGTATGGCTTCATCGGCACAAACGGCGATGTCATTGTGGGCAATGGCCTCAGCCATGGTCGCACTGTGGATAGTCGGGCGACTGGTGTCAAGCAGGCCGGCACGCGCCAATTCACCGAGTATGGAAATGATGCCGCCGGCGCGATGTACGTCTTCGATATGGTATTTGTCGGTCATGGGCGCTACCTTGCACAGGCACGGCACTTTGCGCGAAATGCGATCGATATCGGCCATGGTGAAATCGACTTGCCCTTCATGGGCGGCGGCCAGCAGATGCAATACCGTATTGGTCGAACCGCCCATGGAAACGTCGAGCGCCATGGCATTTTCAAAACTCGATTTGGTGGCAATCGAGCGCGGCAGTACCGTGTAATCATCCTGTTCATAATGCCGTTTGGCCAGCTCGACAATGACGCGCCCGGCGCGCAGGAATAATTCCTTGCGGTCGGAATGCGTAGCCAGTATCGTGCCATTGCCCGGCAACGACAGGCCCAGCGCTTCGGTCAGACAGTTCATGGAATTGGCCGTGAACATGCCCGAGCACGAGCCGCAGGTTGGACAGGCCGAGCGTTCGATGCGGCCGATCTCTTCGTCCGACACCTTGCTGTCACCGGCCTTGATCATGGCATCGACCAGATCGATCTTCATGATTTTCTGCACGCCGTTCGATTTGGGATGCAGGGTTTCGAGCACCTTGCCGGCTTCCATTGGACCACCCGAGACAAAGACCACCGGGATATTCAGGCGCAGTGCTGCCATCAACATGCCGGGCGTAATTTTGTCGCAGTTCGAAATGCAGACCATGGCATCGGCGCAGTGTGCGTTGACCATGTATTCAACCGAATCCGCGATCAGTTCGCGCGACGGCAGTGAGTACAGCATGCCGCCGTGACCCATCGCAATGCCGTCATCAACGGCGATGGTATTGAATTCCTTGGCTACGCCGCCGGCAGCCTCGATTTCGCGTGCCACCATTTGACCCAGGTCTTTCAGATGCACGTGACCGGGTACGAACTGGGTGAAGGAATTCACCACCGCAATGATGGGTTTGTCAAAATCGCCATCCTTCATGCCGGTGGCACGCCATAAAGCGCGCGCGCCGGCCATATTGCGGCCGTGGGTGGTAGTGCGGGAACGGTATTGCGGCATGGCTGACTCCGGTTTTTCAAAAGATGGGAGTCAGAGTGCCCGTGGTTGGTTCATATGTCAAATATGAATGAACACCTTGATTGAGTCGCAAAAGATATCGATCATCGACCAAAATCATAGCTTTGCACAATGCGGTAGCCATTGTGGGACTTGACCAGCGCGTAACCGGTAACGTGCCAGAGCACGGGTTGAACCTGATGTGGTGTCGGGGGAATTGCCAGCGCAGCATTGCGTGCCAACGTAACATGCGCACGGTAAGTGCGCGATTCGGTAGTGATTCCCTGATTGCGCAGCGCTGCACCGAGACTGTCGTGCAGCCGGATCAGTTCGGCAGGCACCGCATTCGGCTTGAGCACGGCGACACCCTGCGGCCACAGTTGGTGCCGGGACAGGATCAAATCGAAGGAGCGCGCGGGAACGGTCAAGGCGCGCATCAGTTCCGGTATCCGGATGTCAGGTACGGCACCCAGAAAATGCAGGGTCAGATGCAGGGATTCCGGTTTTACTACCGAAGCACCCTGTGGCCAGGTCCAGGTGTGGCGCATGGATTGCAATCTGTTTTGGGTTTCACGATCTGGCCAGAGTGCCAGATATAAACGACTGGTGCTGCTGTTTTCCTGCTGTTGTTGACGCATGCCGGTTCCTGTCTGACTGGGTAGGGCGCCCAGTCTGAATACAAACGGCTGATTTAGGTGTAGCGAGTTGTGATTGTGGTGCACCTTCTGCAAAGTGGTCAATCCTGCTGCGCGCGGCAGGTGACTGGTTGACACTCACTGTCGGCATTGCCACATCATCGAAACAAGTGCTTACACAATGAATGGTCTGGCAGTCGGCCAGATTCTGATTGAAACGTTAATCAGATATCAAACAGATTAACAGGGAAGGCAATCATGAAAAAAAATCTATCTTTAATTGCAGCTGTACTGGCCAGTGCCACTCTGGCGCTGGTAACGTTACCTGCCCAGGCCGGTCCGGTCCACGTTGATTTGAATATCGGCATTCCGTTACCCATCTTCGTTCAGCCAGCTCCCGTTTATGTACAGCCGGGGCCGGTCTATGCCCAGCCTCCCGGTGTGGTGGTGTACGGCAATCCTGGCTATTACGGTAATCCTGGTTATTACGGCTATCAGGGGCAATGGCGCGATCATCACGAGTGGCATGATCAGCGCTGGAATGGGCACGACGGCCGTCACGATGATCATCATGGTGACCATCATGAAGGCCATGACCATCGTGACTCAAGATAATGTCCGACACCGGCATGGAAGGGCTCATTCCATGCCGGCCAATTACCCCGATTTTTTGACGCGGCCGCAGACTGCATGGCAAGCGTAATTATCAATATTTCATTGTAATTGATCCGTCAATCCGAATGACTTCGCGTCACTCTTGAACTATCAGCCAGATTTACATATGCTGCCTGTTTGGCAATCAGATTAATGGATCTGTGCCGTGCGTTTGGGAGTGATATGAACTGGTTATCCCGATTATGTCTGCTTTTAATTTGGTCTGTGATTTCTGGCACATCGTGGGCCGGTGATTCGCCGAGCGTCAAGCCATTCATAATTGCAGTGCACCCGTATCTGCCTAAAGATGAAATCCTCGCCAGATTTAAGCCACTCGCTGACGTTCTGGCCAGTGCAACAGGCAGAAAAGTTGAAGTGCGGGTGGGCCGCAGTTATGACGAACATATCAATGCAATTGGTAACGACAGCGTGGATATGGCCTACATGGGACCGATCCCCTACTGCAGACTGGTGGCACAGTACGGGAAAAAGCCGTTGCTGGTTCGCCAGGTAATTAATGGCCAACCAATGTTGAATGGCGAGATTATTGTTCGCCAGAACAGTGAACTTCAATCTGTATCCGAATTGAAGGGAAAAAGCTTTATATTTGCCGATGCCCAGTCCACCATGGGATCGGTGTTGCCGCAAAAAGTTCTGCAATGGGCCGGTATTTCATTAACCGATCTGTCACGCTACAAGTTTGTCGAGGGTCATGAAAATGTCGCCATGGCAGTGCTGGCAGGTTCGTATGCTGCCGGGGCGGTTAAAGAAGAAACCTTTCAAAAGTATGAGGGACAGGGATTGAGGTCTTTGGCTCATTTGCCGGCCGTGTATGACCACCTTTTTGTAACCAGTAACAAGGTGCCGCCTGCAATGGTTGACGCAATCCGAAGTTTGATGTTAAAACTCAGTGACACTGCACAGGGCAGACAGGTTATGGCATCAATTCATCCCCAAATGACTGCCTTTGTTTCTGTTTCAGATAAAGAATACGACAATTTGCGAACTCTGCTGAACAAGAATTAATGACACAAAAACGGCATGGCACTGCATAGAAAATTCCTGTTTTCAAAAACATCATGGGTACT
>Ga0316221_1000807_pt1 | contig 37122 bp, 34 predicted proteins | sample TBH18007metaG_FD_206003 | JGI IMG/M metagenome (GOLD analysis project Ga0316221, IMG submission 206003) | Freshwater microbial communities from Trout Bog Lake, Wisconsin, USA - TBH18007 | ecosystem: Environmental > Aquatic > Freshwater > Lake > Hypolimnion/Profundal zone | place: USA: Wisconsin... | reverse complement strand
CACGGAATTGGGAATTGAAGGACGAGGTCTGGCTGAATCCGGAACGAAATCAGGCAGAGGCACTATTGCTAGCAGCATGACTTGACGCGACATCTTTGTTGACAACTACCGATTACAGACCCCCATTGATGTGCTTGTCGAACCCGCGCTGTCAACCGGCATCACTTCGTCCAGCGGTTCTTCATCCAAACCCAATACGCTCGTCATTAATGAAAATGAAAAGCGGCTGCTGTTGGCAAACAAGCTGATCATGAAACAAAATGGCGATGGCACCATTCAGGTCAGCCTCGGCCTGGCTATCCACCATGAGCCGCGGCGCAAACTGGCTATCGAATCCACAGTGCAAAAAACACTCCCCAAAGTACTGACCGACCTCATCAGTGCCTATGAGGATGACATCGCACTCTGCCGGCAGAACGAACACACCATTCTGGAGATCATCAAATCCAGCGACCAGAGTGCCAAGGGCCTGCTCGTTGCTTCGGCCTGCCGCCAGTTCAAACTCTTGTATCTGAATCAGATTTTTGCCACACTGCGCCAGAAAAACTTCCCACTGAATTTTTCCCATGTCGATTTGAGCAATCTCAATCTGACCGGTCTGAACCTGAACAACATCAATTTAAGCCATGCCGTCATGCATGGCTGCAATTTGTATCAGGTAACGCTGCACCACGCCAACCTGGTTAAAACCAATTTGAATGGTGCCTCGCTGGTCAACACTGACTTCAGCAATGCCACCATGAGCGGTGCGAGTTTGATGCAGGCCGATTTGACCGTGGCCATTCTGAATCAGGCCAATCTGGTGGGTGCGGTACTGAAGTTTACCAAGCTGCTTGATGCAGAGCTGCAGGGAGGAACCAATTTGACCAATGCCTGTCTTGATTATGCAACGCTGGAATTAACCAACCTGACCGGTGCAATCCTGATTAATGCGTCGCTGACTCACGCAAAAATTTTTGGCGCCAAGTTCGGCCGGGCCAATCTGACCAATGCCAAATTGATGGGCGCCAAGCTGTCGTTTGTCGGAATGCACAGTGTCAATCTGAGCCATGCCGATCTGAGCGAAGCAACGATAGACAACATCACCCTGGTGGACAAGCTCAGGCTGACCGGCACAATATGGACAGGCGTACGCGCTGCCAAAATCTTTACCGATCCGGAAACCAGAAAGATGCTCCCGCTGTCGATCCGACTGCAGTGTCTTGACTGACGCTGGCAATACAACCGTTCCCGTATCCAAACCGCAGATCTCAAATGACACCAACGACCATAATCAAACCAACGACCATCACAGCCGCAGGCAAACACAACCTGAGCGAATTGGCAGCCCAACCGTTGACCTTCACGACTGAGCGCTTCTGTACCAGCAAAGCCATCAAGGCCGCCATCATCGATGCCCTGACTGACAAAAGCCGCTCCGACCAGTGCATTGCCGCCATTTTCAACAACGCCTGGCAGCACCGCTATCTGGCTGAGCTCAATCAACTCATCCGAAATATCGAAACGCAACACGGTCCCGGCACCGTACTCATCAACAGCAATGTGGTGCGCCTGCTGGCCGACGAGGGAATCATTCTGCAGCAAAATGGCAATGGCACGGTGCAGCTGGAAAAATTCGTCGCAGTCAAATCGGATCTGAAGCGCCAACTCCGGGTGCAGTCGGCGCTGTTGCACATCCTGCCGGGCAGTCTGTGCCAACTGATCAATGCCTATGATGATGAAATTGAAATCGGCGACCTGAACCGGGATGAAATTATGGCGATTTTCGACTCCGGCAATCCGGCAGCAAAAAGTGCGGTCATTGCTGCGGCCTCCCATCAGCGGCAAATTCCCTGGTTGAATGCCCTGTTCAATGAACAACTGGGCAAACATCACGCCCTGAATTTGTCTCATGTTGATTTAAGCAATCTGGATTTAACCGGCATCGATCTGACCCAGGCCAATATCAGTTTTGCCAACCTGCACAACTGCTGTCTGGTCGACGCACAACTCAGCGACGCCCTGTTCATTGCGTCCAACCTCAACAATGCCAATCTGAGTGGGGCAAATCTGACCCATGCCTATCTGAGCCAGACCAGACTGGTTGCAGCCAATTTATACCAGGCCACTTTGCGCGGTGCCATCCTGAGTTATGCCTGCCTGCTGTGTGCCAATCTGGAACAGGCCGATCTCGGTTACAACATGGATCTGGCGCTGACCGTTCTGAATTTTTCCAACATGAACAATGTACTGTACGCGCAACTGAAATCCTTTGGGCACAATGTCCGCTCACCCATTGATGTGATGGTTGTCAGGCGCCTGCCAGAGACTTCTTCACATACCGATTTCAGTTCGACTCAACGCGTTTCATACAACCTGCCCGCTTCTTCATCAAGGAAAGAGGCCATCCTGATCGACGAAAATGAAAGAGAATTGCTGCTAACCAAAGGGATCGTCATGAAGAACAATAGTGATGGTACCGGCCAGTTGCGACGCGAGCTGACCGTCAGACAGGATCGCTTGCGGCACAAATCCATCGATGCCACTCTGGAACCCATATTCCCCAAAGCACTGACTGACCTGATCAGTTCCTATGATGATGACATTGAAATCAGCGAACAGAACGAAGAAGCCATTCTGGAGATCCTGAAATCCACTGACCAGACGTCGAAAGCGCTGGTGATTGCCTCCGCCAGTCGGCAGCTCAACATCCGGTTTCTGAATCTGCAGTTTCTCAAACTGCAGCAACTCAGCACCACGCTGGACTTATCTGGTATTGATTTGAGCAATCTGCATCTGCCTGGCATCAATCTGAGCTTCGTTAATTTGAGTGGCGCCAATCTGCAGGGCTGTTACCTGTATGAGGCAGTGCTGAACCACGCCGACCTGCGCAACACCAATCTGAATAGCGCATCCCTTGTTTCGGCAAACCTTAGCTATGCCGATATGCGTTTCGCCGGTTTATTTCAGGCCAATTTGGCCAACGCAGTATTAATTAACGTGAAATTAGCAAATGCAAATCTGACCTCGGCCAATATGCGCAATGCCGATCTGACCGGGAGAGCCGATCTGACCAACGCCTGTCTCGATCATGCCGACCTGTCCTGGACCAGGTTGACTGATGCCGTGATGATCGGCAGTTCGCTCAGGCACGCACACATGTATGGCACAGGTTTAAGCCAGGCAAATCTGACGGATGCCAAATTGATGCACGCCAGAATGCGCCATGCCACCTTGCGCGGTGTGAATTTGACCAGAGCCGATCTGAGCGGGGCGAAATTTCAGGACATCACTTTGATTGAGCGACCGAATTTGACCGGCACAATCTGGACAGGGGCAAGCGTGAGCGAAATCATCGCCGATCCAAAAACTCGAGCGCTGCTGCCCGATCATCTGCGGCTTGCCTGCCTTGAATAACACAACCGCAGCAACGCCTGTCCCATTTCCGGTAGCCAAAAAACAGATTTCCCATGACACCAACGACCTTAACCAAACCAGCCACCATCACAGTCCCCTGTACAGCCGCATGCACGGATAACCCAACCGGATTGGCGGGACTTCCGTTGCAATTCACCCCCGAGCGCATCTGCAGAAACAAGGGCGTCAAGGCAGCTGTCATCGATGCCCTGGCAGACAAAAGCCAATCCGATCAATGCATTGCCGCCATTTTCAAAAACGCCTGGTTGCACCGTTATCAGAGCGAGCTGAATCAACTCATCAGAAATATCGAAAACCAACACGGCCCCGGCACGGTCCTGGTCAATCAAGCGGTGGTGCGTCTGCTGGCCGATGAAGGACTTTATCTGCAGCAAAACAGCAATGGCACCGTACAGCTTGAAAAAATGAGTGCCATTGAATCCGATCCGCTGCGGCATGATTTGATTGCGTCAACACTGGACGGCCGATTGACCCAAGACCTGTGCAAACTTATCGCTGCATTTGATGAGGAAATCCAGATCTGTGAAAAAAACCGGGATGAAATCATCGCGATTCTGGAATCCGGTGATATCTCGGCCAAAGGCTTGCTGTTTGCCGCTGCCAGTCATCAGCGTCAAATTCCATTTCTCAATCGCCTGTTCAACGCACTATCGGCCAAAGGCAAGCTGCTCAGTCTGGTCGGTATCGATTTACGCAATCTGGATTTAACCGGCATTGACCTCAGTCATGCCAATCTGGGCTTTGCCAATCTGCAGAACTGCTGTCTGGCCAACGCGCAACCCAGTGGCGCATGGTTAATGTACGCTAATTTAAATCAAGCCAATTTAAGCAAAGCAGATTTGGCCAGGGCGCGGCTGCACAATGCCAGATTGATCGCAGCCAATCTGTTTCAGGTCAATCTGAACGACGCATTTCTGGACTATGCCTGCCTGCTGTGCGCCAATCTGGACACGATCCGGTCTGGAACGCCCAGCGCGCTGATGGGCACGATTTTTAACTTTTCCACATTTAGCAGTGTTCCTGATTACCATATTGAGTGGATTTGCAAGGCGCAGGAACCGCTCAATGTCCTTATTCTGCCGCAGCGGCCTGATCCATGCGCGACATTGACCAACGATTCCATGCCGTATTCATTGGCCAGTCCGGTCAATTTATCCATGCGAGCGATAACGGTGGTCATCGATGAACATGAAAAATTGCTGCTGTTAAAAAAAGGCATACTCATGCGGGAAAACCGCAACGGCACGGTACAGTTAAGTCAACCGCTGGCCATGAGAACGGATCTGCATCGAAAACGGGGTATTGACACCATTTTGCCACCGGCTCTGCCCAAAGTACTGAAAGATCTGATCCGTGATTATGACGATGACATCGAGATCGGTGAAAAAAATGAACACGCCATCATCAACTTCCTCAAATCCGGTACGCAATCAGACAAAGGCATGATTATCGCAGCGGCCAGTCGTCAATTTCAGATTCCTTACCTGAATAAATTGCTGCTGAAAATCAGGCAACAGGGCAGCCGGCTGAATTTTTCCTGTGTCGACCTGAGCAACCTCAACCTGCAAGGCATCAATCTGAATTACGTCAATTTAAGTCATGCCATCATGCACGACTGTAATTTGTATCAGGCTACCTTGCACCATGCGAATCTGCTGAAAGTCAATTTGAATGGCGCGTTCCTGCAACACGCCGAATTCGCCAATGCGAACATGGCCGGCGCGCGCCTGTTTGGGGCCAATCTGAAAAATTCCATATTAATTAACGTCATCCTGGTGGATGCGGTACTGAAGTTTGCCAATCTGGAAAATGCCGACCTGCAGGGCTCGACCGAAATGGCCAACGCCTGTCTGGATCATGCCGTTCTGACCAATGCCAATCTGACTCAGGCTGACATGGCCAATGTGTCGCTGATCCATGCAGACCTGTCTGGCGTGAATCTGCATGAAGCCAATTTGAGCAATGCAAAAATGATGCACGCCAATTTAACTTGGACCAGCATGGTCGGTGTGAATTTGACCAATGCCGATCTGAGTCACGCCAATGTTGAACAGGTCATTTTGATGGCTGGTCCGGTGTTGACAGGGACAGTATGGAAAGGCGTGCGCGCCAGGAAAATTTTTACTGATGCAGCTACCCGAAAGATGCTGCCGTTTTTGATCCGGCTGCGCTGTTGTTAGTAGTCAGTCAAGCTGAAATCTTTGGGTATGACGTAGGCTGGGATGCATCCCAGCCTACGATTGCGTTCAGATTCACCAAATGATCGATGTAATCGATGTAAACAGAAAGCCTGCCCAATGACACCAATCACCATCACCAAATCATCTGCGTCAGCACCGACACCGGCATTGACAGCGCAACCGACAGAGCTGGCCTGCACGCCACTGACCTTTGTACCGATAGGCGGGATACCGATCACAACGCAGCGCGCTTGCACCAACAGCGATATCCGGGTTGCCATCATGGATGCGCTGGTCGACAAAAGTCGTTCCGATCACTGCATTGCCACCATTTTTAAAAACGCCTGTCTGCACGATTAATGAAATGAACCAGCTCATTGGCCATATCAACGAGCACCATGGCGAAAACACAGTCCAGATCAATGACAATGTGCAACGGATACTTTATGACGATCAGATTGATGTGCTGCGACACGGCGATGGAACCTTTTTTCTTGATCACTTTGGCACGGCCGAAACCAATCCCCAACGACACAGCCTGGTCAGTTCGACGTTGGAGAACATGTTACCGACAGCGCTGTGCCAGCTGGTCGCCGACTATGATGACGAAATCGCGATCTGCCTGCAGAATAAAGAGAAAATCATTGATATCCTGAAACATGGCGACAGGGCTCAAAAAAGATCAGTCATTGCCGCGGCAAGTTATCAACAGAAAATTCCCTGTTTTAATGTAATTTTCAGGGAACTCGGCGCACGGAAATTATTTTCTCGTGATCTGGCGCACGTTGATTAGAGTGACCTGGATTTAACCGACATCGATCTGTCACGTTCCAATTTAAGCTTTGCCAACCTGCAAAACAGCTGCCTGCACAGAGCACGGCTTCGCTACGCAGAACTAACCGGGGCCATTTTAAATAATGCCAGTCTTGTTCAGGCTGATCTATCCTTTTCCAATCTGAAGCGCGCGCGCCTGATCGGCGCCAATTTGTCCAGCGCAATCTTGATGAAGGCCAGCGGACCATGGGCCTGCCTGCTGTGCGCCAGATTGCACGAAGCCGTTGGCTTGGATCTGCATTATTTTCTTGAAGCGACTTTTAATTTCTCTGATGTTGAACTTTCAAAAGATCAATCCCGCATTTTTCCTTCTTTCCCCAAACCAGATGCACCGCTTGATGTGCTGGTGTCGCCCAAATTGTTGTATTGCGATCCGGCGTCGCCGGCCAAAGACTGGCCGCACACTTGAAAAACTGCTGCGTCTTGGCATCAAGGTGGATTTAACCAACATTGATCTGAGCAATCTGAATCTGGGAGGTCTGTATCTGAATCACACCAATTTAAGCCATGCCGTCCTGAAGGGCTGCAACCTGTTCTGGGCCTCGTTCACCCATGCCAACCTGACCGGTACCGACCTGAGCGGTGTCAATTTAAGCCACGCCGACCTGAGCGCGGCCGTGTTTGAATATGTCGAACTGCGCTCGAACCCGGTGCTGACTGAAACGAACTGGCACGAAGTCAGGGCCAAAAGCATCACGGTGGATTCAGGCACCCGACTTCAATTGCCTTTGCAAATTGCGCGTCGCTGTGTTGAACCGGACGCCCCTGGTCACTTTGACAGATAGCCCATACCTTGACACCGATTAGCGCTGCAAACTCTCCCACACCTTCTGCAGCCGTTTCACCGAAACCGGCATTGGTGTTTTCAGTTCCTGGGCAAACAGCGACACGCGCAACTCTTCCAGCATCCAACGGTATTCCTGCAGTTTGCTGTCGCTGCTTTTGGCCTGCGAGCCGGTGCGCTGCCATTCCGCGGCCGCCAGATTCCATTCCTGCATCAGCCTGGCGTCGCGAGCTGGGTCAGCGTGCATTTTATCCAGCCGCACGGCCAGTGCCTTCAAATACCGCGGATAATGCACCAGCTGCGTATAGGGCGTGTCGACAATAAATTTTTTGCTGATCAGAGATTGCAACTGGTTTTGCATGTCGGCAGTGGATGGCGATTTATTGCCCTGCAATTTTTTCGGCAGGCTGGCGTATTCGGCCAGTATCGTGGCGATCAGTCGCGCAATTTCATTGACCAGCAGATTCAACCGGGTGCGCCCCTGCTCTTTTCTCAGCATGAATTCCTCAGCATTGACCGGCAGCGGGTTTTGCAGAAAGGTGCGTTGAAACGCCAGGTCAATAATCTGGCTCTTCAATTCTTCCTGCGAACCCAGGCTTATGAATTGCATACCCATTTGCTGCAGGTTCGGAATGTTCTTGTCCAAAAACTTGAGCTGCTCTTTCAATTGCAACGCAAACAAACGCATCAGGCCACCCCGATGCGCTTTGGCAGCGACTTCCGGATCATCGAATACCTGCAACTGGCAAAAACTGGCTTTGTCGACCAATGCCGGATAACCGATCAGGGTTTGCTTGCCCTGCGCAATTTCCAGCAGCTCGGGCAATTCGCCAAAGGTCCAGGCGGTCAGGTTGTCGCTCTGGATTGCACCGGGCGCACCACCAGCCGCTCCACCGGTTGTTTTTTCCTGCGCCGCTGACACTGGCCGCACCGCTTCCTGATCAGCATGTTTGCTCTGCACCAGTTTCTGAAAACTCTCGCGCGCACTGCCACCCAGTTCCACCCGCAGCGTGGCCAGATTGCGTCCCATATCCAGCTGGCGGTTATGCTCATCGACCACCTTGAAGTTCATCACCAGATGGGCCGGTATGGTTTCAAACTTGAAATCACCGGGTTTGGTGAGCAGCCCGGTCTGATCGCGAATATCCGCAATCAGCGTTTCCAGAAAATTGCCTTCGCCAAAGGCAACACGGCTGCAGAACCCGGCGGCGTAGTCGGGAATCGGCACACAGTGACGACGGATTTTTTGCGGCAGCGATTTCAGTAACAGCTGCACTTTTTCTTTCAGCATGCCCGGCACCAGCCAGTCGCAGCGGTCCTGCGCGATCTGGTTCAGCGCAAATAACGGCACGGTCATGGTGACACCATCCCGCATGCTACCCGGCTCAAAGTGATAGGTGAGTGACAGTTCGGTGCCGGCCATGGCCATTTTTTTCGGGAAGACATCGGTGGTGACACCGGCGGCTTCGTGGCGCATCAAATCGTCGCGCTGCAGATACAGCAGCTTCGGATTTTTCAGCGTTGCTTCCTTGTGCCACTTTTCGAACGTGATGCCATTGAAGATACCGGGTGGGATCAGTTTATCGTAGAAGGCAATGATCAGGCTGTCGTCCACCAGCACATCGACCCGGCGCGATTTGTGTTCCAGGTTTTCAATTTCGCGCAGCAGCTGCTGGTTGTGCGCAAAAAACGGGGCACGGGTGTCAAACTCACCGGCGACCAGCGCGTCACGGATAAAGATTTCACGCGCTTCCTCGGGATGAGTCAGGCCAAACTGAATCCGGCGCTGGCTGTACACCACCAGACCGTACAGGGTGGCACGTTCAAAGGCCGACACCTGATTGGCACGTTTTTCCCAGCGCGGTTCACTGACCGATTTTCTCAGCAGATGCGCACCGATTTTTTCCAGCCACTCGGGCTGGATCTGCGCGATGCAACGTGCGTACAGTCGGCTGGTGTCAACCAGCTCGGCGGCCATGATCCAGCGTCCAGCTTTTTTCAGCTGGGTCGAACCAGGCCAGATATTGAATTTGATGGCGCGCGCGCCCAGGTACTGGGTGCTGTCCTCGCCTTTGAAGCCGATATTGCCCAGCAATCCGGTCAGCAGAGCCGTATGCAGCTGCTCATAGGTGGCCGGTGTTTCATTCAGACGCCAGCCCTGCTCTTTGACGATGGTCAGCAACTGGGAATGGACTTCGCGCCATTCGCGCAGACGCAGCTGCGACAAAAAATTTTCACGACAGCTTTGCTGCAGCAGGCGGTTGGATTTTTTATGGGCAATCGCGTCTTCAAACCATTGCCACATTTTCAGATAGCCGACAAATTCGGATTTTTCATCGGCAAATTTTTTGTGCGCCAGATCGGCCGCGGCCTGGGCTTCCATCGGCCGGTCGCGCGGGTCCTGCACCGACAGCGCTGACGCGATGATCAATACTTCATTCAGCGTTTGCTGTTCACTGGCGGCCAGAATCATGCGCCCGATGCGCGGATCGAGCGGCAGTTTGGCCAGCTTGGCACCCAGCGCAGTCAACTGATTGGTTTCATCGAGTGCGCCCAGTTCCTGCAGCAGCTGATAACCATCGGCGATGGCGCGGCCCTGCGGTGCTTCAATAAAGGGGAAGCGTTCCACATCACCGAGGTGCAGCGAGCGCATGCGTAAAATGACGGCGGCCAGTGAGGAACGCAGGATTTCCGGTTCGGTAAACGGCAGCCGTGCCTTGAAATCATGTTCTTCATACAGGCGGATGCACACCCCGGCAGCCACCCGGCCACAACGACCGGCGCGCTGATTGGCCGCAGACTGCGCGATCGGTTCAACCTGCAACTGTTCAACCTTGTTGCGGTAACTGTAGCGTTTCACGCGTGCCAGTCCGGTATCGACCACATAGCGTATGCCAGGCACGGTCAGCGAGGTTTCGGCCACATTGGTGGACAGCACGATACGGCGCGCGTTGGTGATTTTGAATACCCGTTCCTGCTCCTGCGCCGACAGTCTGGCAAACAGCGGCAGTATTTCCACATGCGCCGGGTGATGTTTGCGCAGCGCTTCGGCTGCATCGCGAATTTCCCGTTCGCCCGGCAAAAACACCAGCACGTCGCCGGAACCGAGGCGACACAATTCATCGACCGCATCGGTAATGGCGGTCATCAGATCGCGTTCTTTGTCTTTTTCATCTTCCTGCACCGGTCGGTAGCGCACCTCAACCGGATACAGCCGCCCTGACACCTCCAGCACCGGCGCCGGTTTGCCGGGGGTGCCAAAGTGATTGGAAAAGCGCTCGGCATCGATGGTGGCCGAAGTGATGATGACTTTCAGATCGGGACGTTTCGGCAGCAGCTGCTTTAAGTAACCGAGCAGAAAATCGATATTCAGGCTGCGCTCATGCGCTTCGTCGATGATGATGGTGTCGTACTGCCGCAGCAACGGGTCGCCCTGGGTTTCGGCCAGCAGGATACCGTCGGTCATGAGTTTGACCCAGGCGCCTTTGGACAGGGTGTCGTTGAATCGCACCTTGAAGCCGACATGCACGCCAGGCTCCGAGCCCAGTTCCTGCGAGAGCCGTTTGGCTGTTGACGAAGCGGCAATCCGGCGCGGCTGGGTATGACCGATCAACCCGTTGACGCCACGCCCGAGTTCCAGACAGATCTTGGGCAGCTGGGTGGTTTTGCCGGAACCGGTTTCACCGCACAGAATAATGACCTGATGATCGCGAATGGCCGCGGCAATTTCATCGCGCTTGCCGGACACCGGGAGCTCTTCCGGGAAGGTAATGGGTGGCAGCGGATTGCGAAACGGGACGAACGGCTGTCCCGATTCAGCGCCAGATTTCCCTTTTGGGATGGGTCGATTCCTGTTTTGTGGTGGTTTTGGCGTCATCATAGGGGCCAGATTATAAATTGTTTTGGGTGCAGCTTCTCATCTGTAATAAAAACTACCCTATAATCCCGCACATGGAAAATGCAGAACAATTCGTACAGTGGCTGCGCTCGGTAGCCCCCTACATCCACGCCTTCCGTGGCAAAACCTTCGTGGTCGCCTTTCCGGGCGAACTGGTCATGGCCGGCGTGCTCCCTTATCTGGCAGAAGATTTATCGCTGCTGCATGCGCTCGGCATCAAGATTGTGCTGGTACATGGCTCGCGTCCCCAGGTGGAAGAACAGCTGGGATTGCGTAACGTGGCGGGCCGGTTTCATAACGGTACCCGCATTACCGACACCGCCGCACTCGAATGTTCCAAGGAAGCCGCCGGCGAGCTGCGCCTCGATATTGAAGCCGCGTTCAGCCAGGGCTTGCCCAATACGCCGATGGCGCATTCCGAAATTCGCATCATCTCTGGCAATTTTGTCACCGCAAAACCGATAGGCATCGTCAATGGCATTGACTACGGCCTGACCGGTGTAACCCGCAAAATTGCCAATGACACCATCCACCGCATTCTGGAGGCCGGCAATCTGGTGCTGCTGTCACCGCTGGGTTTTTCTCCGACCGGCGAAGCCTTCAACCTGACCATGGAAGATGTCGCCGTCTCTGCGGCCATTTCACTCAATGCCGACAAGCTGATCTTCATTTCCGAAACGCCGTTGCTGTGCAATCAGGACGGCGATGAATTGCGCGAGTTGTCCTGCCAGCAGGCCCGGGCGGAACTGGCCGCCGCCTATTTGCCGCCGGAAGGCGCGTTTTATCTGGAACAAAGCACCAAGGCCGCCATCGGTGGCGTGCAACGGGTGCACATTGTCCCGTTCAACATGGATGGTTCGGTGCTGCTGGAACTGTTCTCGCATGACGGTGTGGGTACCATGATTACCTACGAAAATCTGGAAAGTCTGCGCGAAGCCACCATTGACGATATCGGCGGCATTATCGAACTCATCGAACCGCTCGAAGCCGATGGCACGCTGGTCAAACGCGGCCGCGAACTGATCGAGCGTGAAATCAATTATTTCTCGGTCATCGAGCATGACAATGTCATTTTCGGCTGCGCCGCACTGTACCCGTTCCCGGCCGAAAACATGGCTGAGATGGCCTGCCTGACAGTCGCGCCGGAAGTGCAGACCCAGGGCGATGGTGAGCGGCTTTTGAAACACATGGAAAAACGCGCACGCCGTGCCGGCTTTTCCAAAATGTTTGTACTGACCACGCGCACTGCGCACTGGTTTTTAAAACGCGGCTTCGTCAATGCCACCGTCGATGATCTGCCCAAAGACCGGCAGCGCATGTACAACTGGCAGCGCAAGTCTATCGTACTGATTAAACAACTGTAACTGGAGTATTTATGAGTCGTACCGTTCAATGCATCAAATTAAATAAAGAAGCCGAAGGCCTGGATTTTCCGCCCTATCCGGGGGAACTTGGCAAAAAGATTTACGAAAGTGTCAGCAAGGAAGCGTGGGCTGCGTGGCTCAAACATCAGACCATGCTGGTCAATGAAAACCGGTTGAACCTGGCGGATGTGCGGGCGCGCAAATATCTGGCTACGCAGATGGAAAAGCATTTCTTTGGCGATGGCGCGGATGCGGCTACCGGGTATGTGCCGCCGGCTGAGTAATCCGTTTTTAATACTCAGACCGTTATAACCAATTCAGAATATCCTGCCAGACGTTTATCTGAAGTTAATAGATTGAGTGGTTCGGAAATTGCCTGAGCAATCAGCATCCGATCAAATGGATCTTTATGAATAGCGGGCAGCGTACGCACCATCAATGAGTGATGAACGCGAACTGGCAATTCATAAAATCCAATTGAAATAATCTCTGATGCTAATTTCGGCACATCAACGTTGAGCTTGCCCAGCGACGATTTAATCGACATCTCCCAGATGCTTGCGCTGCTGACGTAAATTTCATCGGCAGAAGTCAGTATTTTTTTTGCAGTTTTGCTTAATTTTGGATTGTTGAACACCACCCAAAGATAGATATGCGTATCTAACAATATGCGCATCACTCACCTTCAAATAATTTCAATATTTCATCAGGCAACGGCTCGTCGAAATCATCAGGGATTGTCATTTTCCCTTTTAACGTACCAAATTTCAGCCTGGGCTTAACTGGGTTCAAACCAACTAACTTTGCAGTTGGCACCCCGGCTTTTGCAATAATAATTTCCTCACCATTTGCAGCCGCATCGACCAGTTTTGAAAAATGAGTTTTTGCTTCATGCATGTTAACCATCTGCATATTACCTCCATGGATAGCGTTGACTATGTTAGTCCACATTAGTCCCCATTGCAACTCTGAGATTCGGGGCCAACTTTCACATGTATTATGGCTCGGCGCTCCCGTCATCCAAAAACCATTTCAGAAAATTTTATGATGCAGCAGAACTGGTAATTACCACAATAGAAAAATGAAACATGTCGAAAGATAATGGGGTCCGTCTTTTTGAAGCAAGCGCGAATCCCATGTTAACATCACCCACCTCTGTTCTGCCCGATGCACTTTCAGTTCAGGTTGCGCGCAATAATCCACCGAATCCATTAGATCAAAACGTCAGTGTCTTGACACCATCTTCCATACCCAGCAAACAGACATTGGCGCCCTGCCTGGCAAACAAACCCACCGTCACAATCCCGACAATATTGTTCATCAACGCTTCCAGTTCAACCGGCCTGGCAATTTCCAGCCCGTGCACATCAATGATGAAATTGCCGTTATCAGTGATCAATGGCTTACCCTCTTTCATGCGCAATTTTGGCTCACCACCCAGCAGACTCAACTGACGCGCCACCACGGCCTGCGCCATCGGAATGACTTCAATCGGCAAGGGAAATTTACCCAGTACCTTGACCAGCTTCGAACCGTCGGCAATGCAGACAAACTTTGCAGCCACGGAGGCGACAATTTTTTCACGGGTCAGTGCTGCACCGCCACCTTTGATCATTGCACCGCTGTGATCAATTTCATCGGCACCGTCGATATACACCGGCATGGAAGTCACGTCGTTCAGATCCAGCACCTTGATGCCGTGAGCGCGCAAACGTGCTGCTGTCGCTTCCGATGAGGCAACGGCGCCTGGAATGGTGTGCTTGATTTTGGCCAGTTCATCGATAAAAAAATTGGCGGTCGAACCGGTGCCGACACCGACGATTTCGCCTGCGACCACATAGTGAATCGCTGCCTTTGCCACTGCCTGTTTCAATTCATCCTGCGTCATTGTTTATCCCGTTGGCTAAAAAGACGTATTTTACTGGGAGTAGCGCAACCTATCCACACAAAACAACTTCAAAGCGCTACACTGCCGCTATTTCCTCCCAACCAAGGTGCCCCATGCATTTAGATCAGCCACTGTCTGATAAAGAATTTGACGAACTTGATAACTTTTTGATGTCGGATGCTGTCGGTGATGAAGGCATGACCATGGATGCATTACATGGTTATCTGACAGCGATTGCCATCGGACCGGAATTCATTCCCTTGTCAGAATGGTTACCGAACGTGTGGGGACTGGAAGGCGAAGAACAACCCAAATTCACTTCCGAGAAGCAGTCCGAACGCATCATCAACCTGATTGCGCGCTTCTGTAACGAAGTCATGATTACCTTTGAAGTCGCGCCCAAAGAATTTGAACCGCTGTTTTGCGTGTATGAACTGGAAGGCAAGGAAATCATCGACGGTGAAGCCTGGTCCTGGGGCTTCTGGGAAGGCATGCAGTTACGCGCTGACCAATGGGAACAGATAGAATCGTCACCGGTCGGCGCTTTGCTGCGTCCGATTTTTTTACTGGGCGCCGATGAAATCAGCGAAGAAGATGCCAAGCTCATCGATGCACCGGCCAAGTGTCACAAACTGTCGATTGAAGTGGAAGCGGCGATTCCACACATCTACCAGTACTGGCTGCCGATCCGCACCAGTGGGGTCAGTACCATCCGGCGCGATCAACCCAAGCAGGGGCGCAATGATATCTGCAATTGCGGCAGTGGAAAAAAGTACAAGAACTGTTGTGGTGCCGGGCCTACCGTGCATTAATGCAGTTCACACAAAAACCGTCTCGGCGCAAACCTGAGACGGTTTTTTATTGCTTACTTCACGATGAAATGCTCGCGGTAATATTTCAATTCCTCAACCGATTCAATAATGTCAGCCATGGCCGTATGCAGCTGATGTTTTTTAAAGCCTTTGATCAGCTCCGGTTTCCAGCGCCGGCACAGTTCCTTCAGGGTCGACACGTCCAGATTGCGGTAATGGAAAAATGCTTCCAGCTTTGGCATGCCGCGTACCATGAAGCGGCGGTCCTGGCAGATCGAATTGCCGCACATTGGTGATTTTCCGGCCGGGACATACTTCTTAAGAAAGGCAATCAACTCGGCTTCGGCGTCGGCTTCAGTGGTGGTGGACGCCTTGACGCGATCGATCAGACCGGATTTGCCGTGCGTGCCCTTGTTCCAGTTATCCATCTTGTCGAGCACTTCATCGGACTGATGAATGGCAAAAACCGGACCTTCGGCCAGAACGTTGAGTTCCATATCCGTCACCAGCACGGCCACTTCAATGATGCGATCATTGTCCGGATCCAGGCCGGTCATTTCCATGTCGAGCCAGATCAGATTAAATTCATTCGGTTTTGGGCTTGGAGTTACGGGTAAAATACTGGCTTGTGTCATTATTACTTCCTTGGCGCGGTTGGTGATGCCTGATGGTCTAACCAGACTTGGCAATAAATCAATGAAACTCGTGAACAGTCTGCTTGATTCCAGTCTATTCACTTAAAAGCGCTATTTTCTCACAGGAGCAACATGGATTCATTGGCATTTTCAGTTTTGTTTATCGTTTTTCTGTGTCTGACCATGGGATGCCGGTTCTGGCTGGCTTCCAGACAGATACGGCATGTACAACAACATCGCGCGGCACTGCCCCCGCAATTTGCAGAAAAGATCAAACTGGAGTCGCACCAGAAAGCCGCTGACTACACCATTGCCAAAACAAAACTGGGACTCCTTGATCTGTTGATCGGCACGGTTGCGCTGCTGGCACTGACCCTGTTTGGCGGGCTGCAGTATCTTTCCTCACATTTGGTCCAGTTGTTTGGGGCCGGCATGACCTATCAGCTGAGTTTGCTGGTTGGTTTTGCGATCATTACCGGTCTGATCGATATGCCGATGGATTACTACCGCCAGTTCGTTCTGGAAGAGAAATTTGGCTTCAACAAAATGACCGTCAGACTGTTTTTTACCGACATGATCAAAAACAGCCTGATCGGGGCCTTGATTGGCCTGCCATTATGCTGGGTGGTACTGACACTGATGCGCAGCGCCGGCCAGTGGTGGTGGCTGTATGCGTGGCTGGTCTGGAGCGGATTTCAGTTGCTCATGATGGTACTCTACCCAACCGTGATTGCACCATTGTTCAATAAATTCAAACCGCTCGAAGATGACAGTCTCAGGCAGCGTATTGAAGCCCTGATGCAGCGCACCGGCTTTGCCTCCAAAGGATTGTTTGTCATGGACGGCTCCAAACGCAGTGCGCATGGCAACGCGTATTTTTCCGGTTTTGGCGCGTCCAAACGCATCGTATTTTTTGATACCTTGATCGAACGTCTGGCGCCTGCAGAAATTGAAGCTGTCCTGGCCCATGAACTGGGTCATTTCAAGAAAAAACATATCGTAAAACGAATTGCCCTGATATTTATTCTGTCACTGGGCTTTCTGGCCCTGCTGGGTTATCTGAAGCAGCAGATCTGGTTTTACACCGGTCTGGGTGTGGAACCGATCATCATCGGCGGCCAGGCCAGCAACGATGCCATGGCCCTGCTGCTGTTCATGCTGACCCTGCCGATCTTTACTTTCTTCTTTTCACCCATCAGTGCGCTGACTTCACGCAAACATGAATTTGAGGCCGATGCGTTTGCCGCGCATCATACCAATGCCAACGACCTGATCACGGCACTGGTTAAAATGTATGATGACAATGCCTCGACCCTGACTCCAGATCCGGTGCATTCGACCTTTTATGACAGCCATCCGCCTGCAACGATCCGGATCAATCATCTCAACCAACAACCGAGCGCTTAAATCATCATGCCAAGCACACCTGAACTTCTGGCCCGCAAATGCCACCCCACCGAAACCGCCCTGCCGGCAGCCGAAATCGGCTCGTACCTGAGTGCCGTCCCGGAATGGCAACTGGATGGCAGCCGCATTGCGCGCAGTTACCAATTCAAGAATTATTACGAAACGCTGGCCTTCATGAATGCGATCGCCTACGTGATCCATCTGGAAGACCATCACCCGGAAATCGTGCTGACATTTAACCGGTGCGTGATCCGGTTTGATACGCACAGTGTCAACGGCGGCAAAGGCGGCATTTCAGAAAATGATTTCATCTGCGCTGCCAAGGTCGATGCCATTTTTCAGCAGTCGTTTTCCTGATGCCGGCATTATTTGGCACCGTTCTGGCAGCGCATGGGCGCCATTATCTGGTTGAAGCTTCTGAGCTGCTGTTGAACTGCGTCACACGTGGCAAGAAAAGCGATGTGGCGGTTGGCGATGTGGTTGAATACAAACTGACTTCTCCGAACCAGGGTGTGATTGAATCGATCACCGAACGCAAAACCCTGTTGTATCGCTCAGACCAGTACCGTTCCAAATTGCTGGCATCGAATTTGACACAGCTGTTTATCGTGGTGGCAACGCAGCCCGGCTTTGCCGACGATCTGATTTCGCGCGCGCTGGTCGCTGCTGAAGCCGGTGGCATCAAACCCCATCTGGTCCTGAATAAAATCGACATGCTGGATTTATTGCCTGCGGCGCAAAAGCGTCTCGAGCTGTACCGCTCGCTGGGTTATCCGGTACATGAAGTATCGGCAAAGACCAATCCTGAGCAGACTCTGGCTACGCTGCTGCCGCTGCTGGAAGGTCAGTCCACCATACTGATCGGTCAGTCCGGCATGGGCAAATCGTCGCTGATCAATCTGCTCATACCGGACGCAGAGATCGCCACGCGGGAAATATCGATGGCGCTCGACACCGGCAAACACACCACCACTTTTGTGCGCTCCTACAAACTGAATGCCCGCAGCATCATCATCGATTCGCCCGGGTTTCAGGAATTTGGCCTGCATCATTTAAGCGAAGGCATGCTGGAGCGGGCCTTTCCCGAATTCCGTCCTTACCTGGGCAACTGCAAATTTTATAACTGCCATCACCATACCGAACCCGGCTGTGCGATTCTGGCCGCAATCCAGACCGGGGCTGTGAGCAAGATGCGGCATGACATGTATGAACAATTGGTTCATGAAGCGGCGCAAACCCTTGGGTATAAATAAATGGGGGACAAAGCGTGCTTTGCCTGAATTTAATTCTAAAAATCAACACAATTTCCGTTAAATTCCAAATTAGCGCTGCCTTTCTGAGCAAAACGTTTGAATAATCCTCTATAATCGCTGACACTTCTTACAACACCTCTTTCCCACTACGCAACGCAGCAATCTGAATCTTCAGAGCTGCACTGCATTCAATTATGGCAATTAAACACTTCTTGCAAATGTCCGACCTGTCGCTGGACGAGTTCACCTATGTCATGGAACGCGCCCGCATCATCAAACGCCGCTTCAAGGAATATCAGCCGTATCACCCGCTGCTCGACCGCACACTGGTGATGGTGTTTGAAAAAAACTCCACCCGCACCCGACTGTCGTTTGAAGCCGGCATGCACCAGCTCGGTGGTGCCGCAATCTATCTGAACACGCGCGACTCGCAGCTCGGCCGGGGTGAACCGGTGGAAGACGCCGGGCAGGTCATGTCTCGCATGTGCGACATCATCATGATCCGTACCTTCGGTCAGGACATTATTGAACGCTTTGCGGCCAATTCACGCGTACCGGTCATTAATGGATTAACCAATGAACACCATCCGTGTCAGGTGTTCGCTGACGTATTTACTTACATCGAACATCGCGGCGCCATTACCGGCAAAACAGTCGCGTGGATTGGTGACGCCAACAACATGCTGTATTCATGGCTGCAGGCGGCGCAGATTTTCAATTTTCATCTGAACATTTCCACACCTGTCGGTTATGAAGTGGACAGGAGCCGCATTCCGGCCTCGCAGACCAATTACACCTTGTTCAGCAATCCCTCTGACGCCTGTGTGGATGCAGATCTGATCAACACCGATGTCTGGACCAGCATGGGCTATGAAACCGAAAATCAGGCGCGCATCAAGGCCTTTGACGGCTGGATCGTTGATTCGGCAAAAATGGCGCGCGCCAGACCGGACGCGCTGTTCATGCACTGTCTGCCGGCCCATCGCGGTGAAGAAGTTGCCGCTGAAGTCATCGACGGTCCGCAGTCGGCAGTCTGGGACGAAGCTGAAAACCGTCTGCATATACAAAAAGCCCTGCTGGAATATCTGGTGATCGGCAAAGTCACCGAAGCGTAATCATTTTCTTTGCACATTCATTACCCTTTCATTTTTCGAGAACATCATGAGCGATATTAAAAAAGTAGTTTTAGCCTATTCAGGCGGCCTGGATACTTCTGTCATTCTGAAATGGCTGCAGGATAACTATCACTGTGAAATCGTCACCTTTACCGCCGATCTGGGTCAGGGTGAGGAACTGGAACCGGCCCGTCAGAAGGCACTGAAATTCGGCATCAAACCCGGCAATATTTACATCGATGATCTGCGTGAAGAATTTGTGCGCGATTTCGTATTTCCCATGTTTCGCGCCAATACCGTGTATGAAGGTGAATACCTGCTGGGTACCTCGATCGCCCGCCCTTTGATCGCCAAACGTCTGGTCGAAATTGCGACCATGACCGGCGCTGACACCATCTCGCACGGCGCTACCGGCAAGGGTAATGATCAGGTGCGCTTTGAACTGGGCGCGTATGCACTGTCTCCGAACATTAAAGTGATTGCACCGTGGCGTGAGTGGGATTTGCTGTCCCGTGAAAAACTGCTCAAATATGCCGAAGACGCCGGCATTGAAATTGACATGAAACACAAAAAAGGCGGCGCACCGTATTCCATGGATGCCAATCTGCTGCATATCAGTTTTGAAGGCCGCCATCTGGAAAATCCAAGCGCCGAAGCCGAAGAAAGCATGTGGCGCTGGACTGTCAGCCCGGAAGCTGCGCCGGATCAGCCCGAGTTTCTGGATATTGAATATGAACAGGGCGACATCGTGGCACTCAACGGCACACGCATGTCACCGGCCACGGTTCTGACTGAGCTGAACCGATTGGGTGGCAAGCATGGTATCGGCCGTCTGGATCTGGTGGAAAATCGTTACGTCGGCATGAAGTCACGCGGCTGTTATGAAACGCCGGGCGGCACCATCATGCTGCGGGCGCATCGCGCCATCGAATCCATTACCCTGGACCGTGAAGTGGCGCATCTGAAAGATGACCTGATGCCGCGTTACGCCAGCATGATCTATAACGGCTACTGGTGGTCTCCGGAACGCATCGCTCTGCAAACCCTGATTGATCACACACAGAAAAGCGTCAACGGCTGGGTGCGTCTGAAGCTGTACAAGGGCAATGTCACCACGATGGCGCGCGACTCTAAAACTGATTCGCTGTTTGACATGAACATTGCCACGTTTGATGAAGATGGCGGCGCTTACAATCAGGCCGATGCCGGCGGTTTTATCAAACTCAATGCACTGCGCATGCGGATTGCGGCAAATGCAAAAATCAAACGCAAATAACGTCTGATTTATCAATATCAAAAATGCCGCTGGCGTGGCATTTTTGTTATAGCTCCAATACACATCGATACAAAAGCGCTCGCACCAGACACTTTATCGTTACATGCCGCTTCTACCATACCGCCAGACACAAACCGTGTTATTTGATGCAACCATCCCAAACCGGAGGAAATGATGAACATAAAGCGTTTTATTCTGAGTTGTACCGTTATCGGTTTTACCTCGATTGCACTGATGGCCGGTGCGCAGGAAGCCGCAAGCTGCAAAGACGCGGCAAGCAAAGATGACTGCATGCATGCACAGATGGCAAAACACATGCAGGATCATGAAGCAAAACTGCATGACTCCCTCAAACTGACAGCGGCACAGGAACCGGCCTGGAAGACCTTCAGCGACAGTATTCATCAGCAAATGAGTGCCATGCAGGCCGAACACAAAACGATGCCTTCCAAAGCTGATATGGATAAACTGTCGGCCCCGGAGAAACTGGAAAATCATTTGGCCATGATGCAAAAACACATGACTGCCATGCAAAATCATCTGACCGCACTGAAAACATTTTATGCAGTGCTGACCCCGGAACAGCAAGCCATCATGAACACGGCGATGGCGAAGATGGCGCAACACATGCACGGTGAACACCACCACAGTTAAGTAGCGATTCACCAAAAAAAATACCGGAAAATTGTTCCGGTATTTTTTTGCCTGATGACCTTAAATCGAACCAGATTTTCTCAAACGAACACTGGCTCAACTTCCAGCTGCACACCAAACCTGTTCGCCACATCAGCCTGAATGGCGCGCGACAACGCAACTACTTCGTGTCCGGTGGCCCTTCCCAGGTTCACCAGTACCAGTGCCTGCTTTTCATAGACCCCAACCTGACCCTGCGATTTGCCCTTCCAGCCTGCCTGTTCAATTAACCAGCCCGCAGCCAGCTTGAAATGACTGTCGTCCTGTCGATAGCTGACCAAATTCGGAAATTGTTGCAGCAACCGCTCACGCACTGCGCTGCTGACTACCGGGTTTTTGAAAAAGCTGCCGGCATTCCCAATTTTCACAGGGTCAGGCAATTTGCTGCGGCGGATGGAACAGATGGCCTGGCTGACCTGCAGCGGCGTTGGCTGTTCAATTCCCTGTAATGCTCTGGCCACATCGCCGTAACCCAGACTGGGCTGCCACGTCTTGGGCAAGGCCAAGGTGACGCTGAGGATGACACCTTGATCACGCAGGGTATGTTTAAAAATACTGTCGCGATAGGCAAACCGACAATCCGTTATCTGGTGAATTTTTCCGGTCGAAAATTCGTACCAGCTCAGTGAATGAAAAAAATCTTTCAGCTCTACACCGTACGCGCCGATATTCTGTATCGGTGCGGCGCCGACGCTGCCGGGTATGAGCGACAGATTTTCCAGTCCACCCCAACCCTGATTCAGCGTCCACGACACAAAGTCATGCCACACTTCTCCGGCTGCAGCCTGCACATAATTGAACTGATCATCGGTACTGACAACAGTGCGACTTGACAGTGCCATGTGTACGACGACACCCGGAAAATCGCCGGTCAGAATCAGGTTGCTGCCACCGCCCAATATCAGCCGCGGCAAACCCGCCAGTTGCGGCAACTGATCCAGCATCGGCAACTGATCCGGTTGCGTGATGCGGACATAAAATCGCGCGCGCGCAGCAATCCCGAAAGTGGTCAGGGATTGCAGGTCGAAATCGGTCTGTAGCAATGGAGGAATTGGCATGGTGCGAGATTATAAACTGGTATTAACCGGTAGAGGTACGCTAAAATACCGGCTTTGCCAGCACTTCTACCAAGGAATATCCCATGCCCTCATTTGACACCGTTTCTGAAGCCGATATGGTCGAAGTAAAAAACGCCATCGATCAGGCCAACAAGGAAATCACCAACCGCTTTGACTTCAAAGGCTCCGATGCCCGCATTGAACAGAAGGAACGTGATCTGACGGCCTTTGCCGATGCCGACTTCCAGCTTGAGCAATTGCGTGAAATCATGCTCAACAAACTCAGCAAGCGCGGTGTCGACGTGCGCTTTCTGGATAACGGCAAAATCGAAAAAATCGGCGGCGACAAAATCAAACAGGTTATCAAAATCAAGAATGGCATCGAAACTGAAGATGCCAAGAAAATTGTCCGCGTTATCAAGGACAGCAAGCTCAAGGTTCAGGCTTCCATACAGGGCGATGCGGTGCGTGTTACTGGCGCCAAACGTGATGACCTGCAGTCTGCCATGGCAATGCTGAAAAAAGAAATCAAGGACTTGCCTTTGGAATTTAATAATTTCAGAGACTGATGCACTGCTCCCATCGATGAATTATCGGAATGAAAAGCACTTACGTCTTTATTGTGCTTCATGCAAGAAAATTCATCGATTCCATTTCCTGCCCCACCGCCAGTCGAAGCAATCCTGACTCGGCATCCAACCAGTTTGCACTGAGCGCCAGTTAATCCAGCGCTCGAATTAATTGCAATTAGTCATTTGCGTCCTATACTTCACCCTGATCTGATCGAATCAGGCATCGTATTGTGTGAATAGAAAAATATTTTTCTGGTGAGTTGTCGTTGCGACGCAAAGGAATTCAAGATGAATCTGGCCAATTTAAAAATTGCAACCAAACTTACCGTTTTGGCCAGTTTCTTAATGTTCACAATGCTGATCACCGGCCTGGCAGGATGGCGCACATTTTCTGAAATGCGTGAGATCGATCAGGACACCATGGCCCTATCCTCCCTGCTTGAAAATTCCATCGATACCGCACGTACCGCGCAGGTTGAATTCAAAAAGCAGGTACAGGAATGGAAAGACACCTTATTGCGCGGCAATGATCAGGCTGCTTTTGACAAGTACAGCAAGGCGTTTGCCAAACAAAGCGAAATAACCCAAACCAATCTGATCAAACTCAAAGACCTGTTTACCAAACTGGGTTTTGATACCAGGCCGGTGGATGAATCGCTATCCCTGCATGCCGAACTGGAAACCAAGTATTTGACCGCACTCAAACAATATGATGTCGCCAATCCGAACAGCTCCCACATCGTCGATGCCCTTGTCAAGGGAATGGACCGTCCGGCGACACAAAAGATTGAAAGCATCGTGGTCTATGTTCTGGACCAGTCACAAAAAATAATGGCGCAGCGTGCCCGGATGGCAGATCAGAGTTACAGCATGGGCTTGCGGATCCAGATTATCGTGATACTGCTTGCGGGCATTGTTGGTGGTTTGTTGACTGTCCTGCTCATCAAGAATATCGTGACGCCACTCAGTCTGGCTGTTGAAGTGGCAGAACGTGTGGCAAATGGCGATCTGAGCAGTGTCATTGCCGAGAATTCGAATACCGATGAAACGGGTATGCTGATCAGGTCCATCAAAAAAATGAACGACACCCTGAACTCGATTGTCAATGACGTACGCCACAGTTCCCAGACCATCGCGCACGCTACCGGTGAAATTGCCACGGCCAATATGGATCTGTCGGGTCGCACCGAAACCCAGGCCAGTGCTCTGGAAAAAACCGCATTGGCAATTGAACAGGTTACCGGCAATATTCAACTGAATTCAGAAAATGCCCAGCAGGCCAATGAGCTGGCCCTCAAATCGTCAGAAGTTGCCAGTCGCGGCGGTGAAAGAATGGCCGAGGTGGTTGAAACCATCAATTCGATTAATGAATCGTCGCGCAAAATTGTTGAAATCATCAGCGTCATTGACGGTATCGCGTTTCAAACCAATATTCTGGCTTTGAATGCGGCAGTCGAAGCTGCGCGTGCCGGCGAACAGGGACGGGGATTTGCGGTCGTTGCCGCCGAAGTGCGCAATCTGGCACAGCGTTCTGCCAGCGCGGCCAAGGAAATCAAGCAATTAATCAGCGAATCAGTCTCAAAGGTGGAAGCCGGCAGCAAGCTGGTCAATCAGGCCGGCAGCACCATGGATGAAGTGGTGGAAAGCATTCAAAACGTCAGCACTACCGTTGCGGAAATCAGTACCTCGAGTCGTGAACAGTCGCAGGCCATCAACCAGATCAGACAAGCCGTATCTTCACTGGACGATGTTACTCAGCAAAATGCGGCGTTGGTTGAGGAAGCTGCGGCAGCGGCAGCATCATTAAATGAACAGGCTGCCCATCTGACCGAAGTGGTCAGCATTTTTAAGCTGAGCAGCCTGCCTTCAGGTTCCCGGCAACTGGTGACTTATTAGTTGAGGGTATTACACAATTACTGGATATTACTTAACAAATGCGACAGGGCCAGCGCTGATCTCACATTCATTTTTTCCAGAATCCGGGAGCGATGTACCTCAACCGTTTTAATCGCAATCCCAAGCTCATCGGCGACCTGCTTGTTCAATTTACCAGTCAACATCAGGTGCATGACTTCCTGCTCACGCGAGGTCAGATGTGAAAGCTGGTCTTTTATGGTGTTGGTAAGCCGCCATTTTTCGCGCTTTTCCATATCATTTTTGATCAGGTCTGCAATCTGATTCACCAGATCATTGTTGACTACCGGCTTTTGCAAAAATTCAGACGCCCCATTTTTAACTGCCTCGACTGCCGTGCACAGATCAGCGTGGCCGGACAGAAATACCACCGGTGGAAAATAATTTTGGGTACGCAGCTTGTTGAATATTTCCAGGCCATTCATTCCTGGCATGCGCACATCAAGGATGATGCAGTTATATTCCTCCGGATTGTAATCTTTAAGGAAGTCTTCCCCGTTCGAATAGCATTTAATGGTGTGATCCTGTGAATTTAACAACCATGTCAATGAATCTCGCACTCCCTCATCGTCATCTACGATGGCGATCGTTTTGGTTTTAGTATTAATCATGTCAGTACTCTTTAGTCGGTTAAAAATGAATGAATACGAACGCAAGCCAATTCCGGAGCAAATTAAATTGATTGAAAAACACTCTGCTTCCAACAATTTCTTGCGCACCCCCTGCATTTCTGCTTGCAACAACCCCACCAGAAATACTTGAAATTGAATTAATCTACCTACCGCTCAATTTTGAAAAAGTATATTCAAATTAATAATTATCCAAAACTCGTATTTACAAAACAATAAAAACGTCATCCAAATTTCACATTTCCGTCACGGAATACGATCCCATCATCTGCAAACGACCTAATTAGCTGCACATTTGCTCATATTTATACGTTAAACACGGAAATCATTACTGAAAAATCAGGCGGCTTTCAGGATCGAACAAATTCGACTGGAAACGGAGTAGTGTTAGCCACTGGCAGTCCTGCGCGCGAATTTATGCTTGAATTTATCGATCGAACTGATACGATGTCTTTCTTTTCACCGCGGCAATAAATTCGGCACAGGCTGCCGCTCTGTTCCAGCAACATACAAAATTAATCAATCCAACATGCCAACATCATTTCACTTCAAGGCAGGCCACGCACCCTTGCTCATTTCCATGCCCCATGTCGGTACGACCATACCAACCGACATCATGCAAAACATGGAACAGGTTGCCCAGATCAAAGCCGACACCGACTGGCATCTGACACTGCTGTACAACATGGCAGAACAGTTGGGGGCATCCGTGATCCACGCTGAATATTCGCGTTACGTTATTGATCTGAACCGCCCCAGAGAAGACAGCAATTTATACCCGGGTCAGGATACGACCGGCCTGTGTCCGGTCGATACGTTCGACAAACAACCACTATACAAACCCGACTGTGAACCGACTGCGTCCCAGATCGCGCAGCGTATCGGGCAATACTGGCACCCCTACCATTCCCGACTGGCCGACGAGCTGCATCGCATCAAGGCTGAACACGGCATTGCGGTTCTGTGGGACGCCCATTCGATTGCCTCACAGGTACCGCGTTTTTTCAACGGCAAATTGCCGGATTTGAATTTTGGGACTGCAGACCGGAAATCCTGCTCGCCGGAGTTGCAGGATGCATTACAGGAAGTCATTTCAAGTTCAAAAAATGCCGCAGGCTACAGTCATGTTTTCAATGGACGATTCAAAGGCGGCTATATCACCCGCAACTACGGGCAGCCAGAAAACAATGTGCATGCCGTCCAGCTTGAAATGTCGCAATGCAATTACATGGATGAGGCAGCCCCGTTTTCTTATCGGCCAGATCTGGCTTCCAACATTCAACCCCTGTTGACAGAATTGCTCAGCGCATGTCTGAACTGGGCACATAACCAGAGCCGGGCATGACTGAACCAACCTCACTGCCCAGCCTGTTTGCGCGCAATGTCTGGCTGGAACACGGCTGGACCAAAAACGTCCGACTGCAGTGGAATGCAGAGGGTGATCTGACTCAGCTGGAAACGGACACGACTCCGGCAAGCCATGAACAGGTTGAACAGTTTGTCGTGCCGGGCATGGTGAATCTGCATTCGCATGCGTTTCAGCGCGCCATTGCCGGCATGACCGAAATTGCCGGTGAAGGTCCGGACAGTTTCTGGACCTGGCGCGATCTGATGTACCGTTTTGCACTGGCTGTCAATCCGGATCAGATCCAGTCCATCGCAGCGCAGCTGTATGCGGAATGTTTGCGCCATGGTTACACGTCGGTGTGTGAATTCCATTATCTGCACCGGGCTCCGGATGGCGCGTTTTACGACAATATGGCCGAAACGGCGCAGCGCGTCATTGCAGCGTCGCAGGAGTCGGGAATCGGACTGACAATGCTGCCGGTCCTGTACAGCTTTGCCGACTTCAGTCAGGATGCACTGCGGAATGAACAGAGGCGTTTTTCCACCAATCCGGACCAGATCATGCAACTGGTGCAATTGCTCGATGCCAGCCGCAGTGGTCAGCTCGAAGTCGGCGTGGCGCCACACTCATTGCGAGCAGCATCAACCAGACAGATCAGTGAACTGGTCAGTGCGTTACCGGCAGACCGGCCCATACATATCCACATCGCCGAGCAGCAAAAAGAAGTCGACAGCTGTATCGCCTATTCCGGAAAACGCCCGGTTGAATTACTGATGGATACGCAGGACGTCAATGACCGCTGGTGTCTGGTACATGCCACCCATTTATCGGCATCCGAAGTCAGTCAGATCGCCCGCAGCAAAGCGATTGCGGGCATCTGCACCAGTACCGAAGGCAATCTCGGTGACGGCTTTTTCCCGCTGCCGGATTTCATTGCACAACAGGGTCGCTTCGGCATCGGCAGCGACAGCCATGTTTCGCAAAGTCCGATTGAGGAATTGCGCTGGCTCGAATACGGTCAGCGGCTGGTTGCCCAACGTCGCAACATGTCCAGCGTTGCAGGGCAGCGTCATATCGGTGATTTTCTGTGGAAAGCCTGCCTGCAGGGCGGTGCGCTGGCCAGTGGCAGAGCGGTGGGAAGTCTGGCACCAGGCAAACGCGCTGATCTGCTGGTGCTGGATGCAGATCATCCCAACCTGTGCGGGATTGCCAGCGCAGACATCCTGAACACCTGGATTTTTTCAGGCAATGACAATCTGGTGCGCGATGTCATGGTGGGTGGTCAGTGGCGAGTCAAACAGGGCCGGCACAATCAACAGGAACAGATTCAGCGACGGTTCAAACAGACCATGACGCAGTTGCGTGCACTGTAAAAAATGGCAGCACGCGCTGCCATTTTTCCTTCCTTCACAAACAGAGTATTAATAAATGCTGCGCGCCAGACGTATTCCAGTGAATTGGTGGCGCATTTGGGTTGGCGAGAAATTCCGATAACTGATGCGGCTGTGTCCTGCCGGGGTCACTACACTTCCACCGCGCAATACATATTGGTTAACCATCTGTCGTTCATGATTTTCGATCATTTCGTCATTCTTCAATTTTACCCCCGGATAAGGGGCGTAACTGGAACTGGTCCACTCCCAGGCATCCGTAAAGAACTGTTTAAGGCCCTTACTGGTTCCCGCTGCTGATGGATGTAAAAACACGTTTTCAATTGTTTTTCCGGCAGCAGCATCGAGCAACACCGGCGTGTCCGGCAATTCCGGAATAATCGAATTCGCGGCAAATTCCCATTCAAATTCGGTAGGCAATCTGGCACCTGAAAAGCGGGCAAAGGCATCGGCTTCATAGTAGGAAACGTGGCAGACCGGGCGATTCGGATCTAACGGCACCAATCCGTGCAGCGTGTATTCGTGCCACGCGTCATCCAGCCTGCGCCAGTAAAGTGGGGCTCTGACATGTTCCTTTTTACGCCACTCCACACCCTCTTCCATCCACCATCTGGTTTCCGAATACCCGCCGGCATTCACAAAAGCCAGGTATTCGGCGTTGGTAACTTTACGGTCTGCAATTGCAAAGGGATTCAGGAAAACACGATGCTTTGGCAATTCATTTTCAAAACAGAATGTCAGCCCGGGATGGCCGATTTCCGCCATGCCGCCGCGCAGCTCCGTCATTTTCAGACCATCCACTTTTTCAGACGGGCCTAACGGTTTGCTGACATAAGCGGGATGAAATGGGTTGGATCCCAGCAAATGCTTAATTTCACACAACATCTGTTCCTGTACACGCATCTCTTTTTGCAGGCCCAATTCAAGTATGGGGTAGCCTTCATCGGGCATGTTTCTGAGCAATGCCAATACGGCATTATCAACATGGGTACAGTAGCTGCGTACCACGGACAGGCTGGGTCGGGTAATCAGGCTGCGCTGGTCACGTGCAAAATGGGCTGACGGACCGGAACTGAACATTAAATTGAAGGCGGGATGGAACGGCAGGTAATCTTTTACATAACGGGCCAACAGGTATTTTTCAAAAAACCAGGTGTTATGGGCCAGATGCCATTTGACCGGACTGGCCAAAGGCATGGACTGCACGGCCATATCTTCGACGGACAGGCTGACAGTCAGATTAATGGTCTGCTGTCGGATGCTCTGGTACATTTCGGCGAATTGCCGTGACGCGACACCGCCATCCACGCGTTTTTCTGAAAAAAATTGCTGACTCTGTGTGTACGAAACATTCATGTAAATTACCTGCCTCAAAAAATATCGAAAGCGTTATTACTGGATTAATAGTTTCAGTATAGTAAAAAAAACTGTGTTTCCCACAAAAAAATATATTTCAGCACAGCCCAAATTCGGACTGGAAAAACGTTTACTTTTAGTAATTACAGTGGAACGCAAACCGACAGGTTTGTTATACCTGGATGGAATACCTGCATTCGGTGCGCAGTCGGTTTTGATCAAACCGATGATAAAAATTGAATGTTGCTGTACGTTATTTATTTTATTTATGCGAATTATATGTCGAGAGTTGCTTGCCAGCCAATCCAAATACAGCGATTAATTTAGACCTGCCGCACTACATTTCCTTGAGGGAATTTCTTAAATTCCCGATCAGGTCGCCATCATAAATTTACCTGCGGGAAAATTTTCTATAGAATGAATTGTTCATCCAAATTGTTGATTTCATGTAACACGTATGCTTAGCCCACTTCAAATCGAAGAATTCCATCGACATGGATTTCTGGTCTTACCCAAACTGGCTACGCCAGACTATTGCAACCAAATTTTAGAATTTGCTGAACAACAACTGCAGCAGGCAGTCGAACCACTGGAATATGAGGCCGAAACTGGCTATCCCGGCGCACCGGCATCACGATCGGCAACCGGTGGCGGTACGGTTCGTCGTCTGCTCCATGTCTCACTGCGCAGCGAACTGATTGCCGACTGGGCTACCGGCAGCAGGCTCGCGCAACCCTTAAAGCAGTTATTGGGCAATGCGGTATTGCTGTCTCAGGTACACCACAATTGCATCATGACCAAGCAGCCACAGTTTTCCAGCGTCACCGGTTGGCACCGCGACAGTCGGTACTGGCATTTTCAGCGTCCTGAATTGATTTCCGCCTGGCTGGCCCTGCGCGATGAAACCGTTGAAAACGGCTGTCTGCTGGTGATCCCCGACTCGCACCGGGTGACGATCGATGCGCAGGGACTCGATGCGGCGCAATTTTTGAAACAGGATTTTCCAGCCAACCAGCCACTGTTACAACAGGGGGTTCCTGTGCCGTTACAGGCGGGCGATGTATTGCTTTTTTCCAGCAACCTGTTTCACGCCGCAGGCCGCAATCTGACCGCGCAAACCAAGCACTCGATGGTATTTACCTACCGTGCACAAGACAATCCACCCATAGCGGGCTCCCGGTCTGCCAGCCTGCCTGAGTTACCTATATAGCTTCCAGCGCAATCAGTTCCTGCACCGTCTGGCGGCGACGAATCAGCCGGACCTGGTCGCCATCAACCAGAACTTCCGGTATCAGGGGCCGGGAATTGTAGTTTGAAGACATGGAGGCACCATAGGCACCGGTGTCATGCAGCACCAGCAAATCACCAATTTCGCACACCGGCAAATCCTGAGTAACCACTTCACCGCCCTCTGCCTGCGTAAACACGTCTCCTGACTCGCACAGAGGCCCGGCTACCACAGTCGGCCGCAACGGGCCGGCACGCAGTGTGCCATCCGGCGCATGCGCCGAGATCCGGTGATAGCTGCCATACATGGCCGGTCTGGCCAGATCATTGAAACCGGCATCCACCAGGGCAAAGAAATTACTGCCAACCTGTTTCTGGGCACGCAATTCCGTCACCAGCACGCCAGATTGTGCGACCAGAAAGCGGCCTGGTTCGATTTCCATGGTCACCGCATGTCCAAGCAGGCGTTCAATTTCCTGCCGCGCTGCATGCCAGATGTCAAAATAATGGGCCGTATCGACATCTTCCTCTCCGACCCGGTATGGTATCGACAAGCCCCCTCCCACTGAAATGGCACTGAGATCCATTCCAAATTCATGCACTCGCGCGACCTGTTGCTGCATGGCCAGGCAAACACTTTGCAGATGCGCATAGTCCACACCCGATCCAATATGCATGTGCAGGCCGATCAGTTTCAAGCCAGTTTTCTGAATGATGCGCAAAGACTCGTCGAGTTGCTCATACCAGATGCCATGTTTGCTTTGCTCTCCGCCAGTATTGGTTTTGCGGCTGTGTCCGTGACCAAAGCCCGGGTTGATGCGCAGCCAGACCGGGTGCCCGGGTTTGGCTGCGCCGAGTTGTCGCAACATATCTGGCGAACCGCAATTGACCGGGATGTTCAGCTCTGTCACGCGCGCGAGGGTCTGACGGTCCATGACATCTGCGGTAAAAACGATCGGCGCTGAATGACCGCCCTGCATTGGCTCATAGCCTGCTGCCAGTGCGCGTTCAATTTCTCCCAGAGAAACCGAATCAACCAGCACGCCCTGCTCACGCATGAGACGCAACAAGTGAATATTCGAACTGGCTTTCTGAGCAAACCGGATGACATCAAACTGGCGCAGCCGTTCTATTTGACGCCGAATCGTTGCTGCGTCGTAAATCCAGCAGGGAGTTTGAAATTCTTTCGCAATTTTTTTAATGTGTTGTTGATTTATCATGTTAAATAGTGCAGAATCCGTTGAAGGTCAAACCACACTATACCTAACAATATTGACCTGAAACAGATACATTGACAGCCGTTTTCGCCAAACGACTTTGTTTTAGCATAAAGAAATGGAAATTTACCTATGAATTCAAAGTTAGACAGTTATGACATCAAAATTTTGGCCCTGCTGCAAAAAGATGCCAGAACCAGCATTGCCGAAATCGGGCGTCAGATACATCTGAGCCAACCCAGCGTATCGGAACGGATCCGACGGCTGGAAAACAATGGCGTCATCGAGGGTTACCACGCCAAGGTCAATCCGGAAGCCTTTGGCTACCATATCGTTGCACTGATCCGGATCTCGACCCAGCAGGGCAAGCCTTACGTTGATTTCGTCAAACAGCAACCAGAAGTCGTTGACTGCTATACCGTGACGGGAGAAGACGGAGCGATACTGAAAGTGCTGGCTACCGATGTCAAGCATCTGCAGAGAATCATCGACAAGCTTAACAAGTTCGGTTCAACGTCCACCGCTATCGTGCTGTCCATCCATGTGAACGGAAAAGCGATCAGTCTGCCAAGCGCCTAGTTCTTGTACGCTTCGACGGGGACGTTAATAATAATTAAGTCGCTGATGCCAGGTATATATTGAATCATGCCAAAGTCAGTGCGCATCAAGGTCGCTCTCACATCACAGGCGCAGGTCTTGCGCTTGGTGAGGGGATTGAGGCCGCATTGAAAGTTACTGACAGTCACAGTCAATGGTTTGCTCACACCCAGCAACGTCAGCTTGCCCACTGCTGCAGTAATTTCATTTTTCGAGTTAAAAACCAGTTTTCCTGATTTAAATTTAATGGTTGGAAAAGTCGATACGTTGAATAAGCGATAGCCGGCTGATTCCGGCGTTTCTGTGCCGTAGCCCATGTTCAGAGACGAAGCGTCAATTTCGTAATAAACACTGCCTTTGCGTGCGGCAAAGTCGATATAAATAACGCCTTTGGCCACGTCAAATCGCCCTGTTTGCGTCGTCACCCCGAGATGGCTGAACTCGAATTGGGGAATGCTGTGAACTTCATCAAATACAAATTTTTCGGCCGAAAAAACCGGATTGCAAAAAAACAAAACGGCCACGAGAAAGCTGAACAGCTTTCCCGCAGCCTGCCAAAGATTTAACCTTGATTTTTTTATTTTCATTACTGGCGATAGGATTCAACTGGAACGTTGATTTGAATTTCATCACTGACCGTTGGAATATATTTCACCATGCCGTATTCCGAGCGCTTGATCGTGGCGGTGATATCCCCTGAGCACATGAATTTGTTAACGATCGCATTCGTGGCACAGTTAAAACGATTCACGGTGATTTTCAGCGGTTTGGTAATGCCCAGCAAAGTAAACTGTCCTTCCGCGGCAACGACTTTATCGTCTTCAAAAATCAGATTGTCTGATTTGAACGACATGGTCGGAAATTTTTCGACATCGAACAGGCCTTCCGAACGAACATGGACCGTCCATGCTTTTGAGCCCATGTCCAGCGACTTGGTATGAACAACAAATTCAACGCTGCCTTTTTTAGCCGGAATATCGAGTACCACTTTTCCTTCAGCCTTGTCAAAACGGCCGCGTTGGGTGGTAAAACCTAAATGCCCCACTTCAAACGAAGGAATCGTGTATTCCGGATCCATGATAAATGTATCTGCAGAAAATGCCGGCGAATTACAAAGCACGCCCAGCGCGCAGAGTATCAGGAATTTTTTCATTGAAATCTCCAATTATTGGGTTAATCAAAATTTGATTATTTTTTTACTCTGGAAAAGACTGCAGATACGCTGCAACAGCCTGTTTGTTAGGTCCGGTCAACGGATGCACTACAAACTCCATCGCAGTACCAGGACGTCCCTGCGTATTCTGAAAAACGTCCAACTGTTTTTCGATGTAATCAGCATGCTGGTGACCCAATCGTGGAAATGCGCCGATACCCTGTGCTTTGTCACCGTGGCAGGAGATGCAGGCAATCACGTTTTGTTCCGGGACGCCCTTTTCATAAATTTCCTTGCCGTTGGCGACCAGTTGCGGATCAAGGACTTCTTCATGGTGGCGAGGAATCTGTTTTGCATAATATTTGGCAAGACCGGCGATTTGCTCATCGGTCAGATTCCGGCTTAAGCCCCACATATATTCAAATCCTTCCGGATCGGAACGATTGTGATTGCGGAAGTTTTTTAACTGGGTAACGACATAGTCTTCCTGCTGTCCGGCCAGTCTGGGGAAATTGGGCGATTTGGGATTGCCATCGACTCCATGACAATTCGAGCACACCTGCACCGCTGTAACTGCAGGTGACACGCTGGCATTATTCAGATCCCGGGAACGTTCCACATTTGAACAACCCGCGGCCAAGACACCCAGCGCCATTATTACTGCTATCTGAATCCCTTTCATTTTATTCTCCAATGATCTCGAGGGGGTGTTGGTACGGTTAATTTTGTGAGTTGAGGGTTTCATCAGTAAGCTCCCCAAACATATAAGAATGCATTGTTATTATCTTTGGCATTGTTGGTGCCGTTATAGCTGGTACTTGCTCCGTCAAATTTTTGGTAAGCATAATATTGCAATCCAATCCGAATATTCTGTATTGGCGTATAAAATATTTCCGGTGTCCAGCCCTGTGTATCTGGCGAGTTGGTTGCACTGATACCTGAATACAGACCTGAATCGGTCGTGCCAGTCGTACTGAAGTAACTCAGACTTGCACCATATTTGGCCTGATAAATATAAGTACCTTTGATCCGCAGCGAATTGAGCGTGTTGGAATCATTGGTCGAATATCCCGACGCGATACCATTACCGGTCGTTTCCCGCACGTAGCTGAACTGCGCCGATACGGTATGTGGATCAAGCAGGTACTGATACTGTGCATCTACGCCACGGTCACGGAATTTAGTGACAGGACTGGTCAGATCGAGCGGATCTGCATGAATGCCCACATCCAGTCCAAATACGCCGATCATAATATTGTGTGGCCCCCATTCGTGGGTAACGGCCAGTCGGACATATGGATTCGAGCCAGCCAGTTTGGTCTGGCCGGCATCATTGGTACCTTGACTCAAAAATGAGAAAGCGCCGTTCGCTGTTTTATACGCGCCCACCTCTGCATACAGGAATTGATCCCACATTGCGTAGGCAGTAAGTCCGGCCACTTGAGCACCCAGTCCGTTGACTACCGGACCGGAATCAGGTCCAGATGTACCAAACATGGTTGGTGCATAAATTATCCAGGCTGGAGCCGAGTTCCAGACATCCGAAACAGTTGGATTGTTATTGAGCGAGAAACCAAAAATCAGATCGCTGTTGGCATCAATAAACCGGTCTGCAAAACGCAAATCAAAATTATCGGAACCCCAGGTTGTCTGATAGCCGCTGTCACCACCGTAACTATTGAAGGTACCCTGCGCAAAAATCCCGACGTTATCGGTGATTTTTCCGGCTAAAAATACACTGCCTGTTCCCAATACCGGCAATCCGTCTTTGGGGCCGGCAAGGCTTGAGTTGGCATTCTTGGTAACACTGGCCACCGCCATCGCTGATACCGGGATAGCTCTGCTACCCATGGTGTAACCGGTCAATTTAAATAACCGGCCATACGGTGTCAGTTCCGGGAACTGTCCACCGGCATGACAGGCCACGCAATTCTGTCCGGTCTGTCTGGCAAACGCAGGAAGTGCCTGCGCGCTGAATGAGGTGAGTAAGCTGACGCCTAAAATTAACAAGCCTAGAAAATTCACTCTCAATCTATCGAACATTGTCGAGTTCATTTTATTTTCCCTTCGTATTGGAATATTCCAATTTATTTGTTGAACCAATTGATAACCCAAATATTGCTGCATTTCATTACACACCGACTTTATAGCAGTTTGATTATGTTATTCGTTTGAGTTATATCAACAATGCCAATACTAAGAATTTTCTTGCTCCGCCAAACAACAAATCGGTGTTTTTCGCCCTGTTTATGCAATGCAATATAAGCAGGACTATAATTGCCAGCCTCAGAACCTTTGATCTGGCCCATGTTCCGCAATAAATACCACAGCCCCAAATTCAACTTTGTGCTGCACTTACTGACGGCAACAATGTTGCTTGCATTGATTTCATGCGGGAATACGGCTGCGCCGAAGGTCGGCTTTACCGACCTGAACGGCAACAAAATCCTGCTGGAACAATTGCAGGGGAAAATTGTCCTGGTTAATTTCTGGGCAACCTCCTGCACCGTCTGCGTTGGCGAAATGCCGGAAATGATTCGAACCTACGAAAAATACCATGCTCGGGGCCTGGAATTCATCGCCGTTGCAATGTCGTATGACCCACCCAACTACGTACTGAATTTCACTGAAACCAGAAAACTGCCTTTTAAGGTGGCGTTGGATGTGGACGGCAAACTGGCGCAGGCTTTCGGTGACGTCAACAAAACGCCGACAACATTTGTGATCGACCGCCAGGGCAATATCATCAAAAAATATGTTGGGGCACCCGAATTCAAGGAGTTGCATGAAATGCTGGATGCCCAGATTGGCACGTAACCAACAAAGTTCCCGTTACAGCTTTAAAACTTGTTTCAATATGTACACAACAGATTCTGATCCTTTTTTGGACTGCAGTCTGTGCGCTACCACGCTCTTTCCCTGCGAAACCAGGCTCCCATAAAGTGTTGCCATGAACCATTATTTTTGCAATTTCCAGTGGTTTTCGGTAATAATTTCCCCTTCGGAAACGGTAGTTGTCAACAAAGATGTCGCGTCAAGTCATGCTGCTAGCAATAGTGCCTCTGCCTGATTTCGTTCCGGATTCAGCCAGACCTCGTCCTTCA
>Ga0316221_1000805_pt1 | contig 37140 bp, 30 predicted proteins | sample TBH18007metaG_FD_206003 | JGI IMG/M metagenome (GOLD analysis project Ga0316221, IMG submission 206003) | Freshwater microbial communities from Trout Bog Lake, Wisconsin, USA - TBH18007 | ecosystem: Environmental > Aquatic > Freshwater > Lake > Hypolimnion/Profundal zone | place: USA: Wisconsin... | reverse complement strand
GCATAGCCGCCGCCGATGATGGCAATCGTCCGTATGGGGCGTTTCGTCTGGCTGTGGGGCATGGCACACCTGATAAGAAAGAGAGGGCAAATCGCCCTCTCCTTAGGTTGTGTGAAACAAAATCAATTGTCCATCTGCAAGATTGGCATCCGCGCACCGGGGAGGGATGGGCGCGAATGCCAAAATCAACTTTTAGAACTTCATGCCCGCAGAAAATTTGAGCGTGAAGGGCTGGCCGACAATTGGGCCCATGTTGGTATTGTAATGGGCCGAAACGGGCACTCCGCTGGAATTGTTGCTGAACTGTATCGCGGCAGGATCCCAATTATGCCAGTTGAACAGGTTCAGCACATCCACACGCACATAGGCCGTTTCGTTGCTGCCAAACGTCAGGTTCTTCGTCAGTTGGAAGTCAAGGTCTTTGTAACCCAGCAAATCGCTTGGCCTTGCGACGGCCACACCGCCGGTTCCACCGCCAATGGAATTGTTGGGGTTGCAACCCGGGACGCCCGTGTTGCAGCCATAGATCGTGCTAGCGAACTGCGGGGTCGCCAGCGCGAGCTTGCCAGCAATCTGGAAATTCCACGGCAAATCGCGGCTACCGGTGATTACCAGACGGCTTGTGGGAACCGCCGTCGATTTGATCATCGGATAGTCAGCAGCGATCGGATAATCGAACAGATACATATTGCCGGCCGCGCCATAGGGATAGGCGTTGTTCTGCTTGGCCGACGAGAGGGTGTAGGACACCGTCGCGCTCCAGCCCGAAACCTTGGTGTAAGGCTTTTGTGCCGCCAGCGAGAACTGAAGGTCCTGATCCTTGAAACCATTATCCCACAGGATCAACGAGCCCACGCCGGGAACGCCCTGCGCGCCCCACTGACTGCCGCCCTGATAGAACTGCCCATTGCTATACCGCGCACCCCAATGGCCATAGATGCCATCGTAGCTGGCCACATAGGACAAAGTCGCCTGCGTGTTCCAGTCGCCCAGCTTGTTGCGGATACCAAGGCTGAACTGATCCGAATAGGGCGTCTTGATGTTGTTGTTCATCAAGTCAACCTCATGCGAGGTCGGGCTGGTTTGCAGCGCGGCCAGACCCCCAGGCGTCAGGTAGGACGGGTCCCAAGCATAGCAATGGTTCGTCGGATTAACGTTAGCCGCCGTGGCGCAGGGCCCGAACGAATCCTGCGTCTGGGCCGAGGGGAAGAACACCTGCGGGTTGCCGTTCAGGGCAATCTTGGTGGTTTCCAGCGCCAGCGTGCTGAACAGGTTGCGATTGTAAGCGCGGGCATATCCTCCGAACAGCACGAACGAACCATCTTCATGGACGTCATAGTTGAAACCAAGGCGCGGCGAGAAATTCCACGGCGCAGAGCGGTTCGAACCCGTGCTGACGTAATTGGCGATGTTGATGCCCGGCGCGCCTGGCTCGTTGGTTGCCAATGTTGCGGCATAGCTCTGTGCCCAACCGGCGGGTGTGCTGGCCAGCGCGGCCACCACATTGGCCCCCGTCACATAGTTCAGATAGGCAGGCACGACTTCATGATCGACACGCAGACCGATGCTCAGGCTCAGCTTGCGATTGACGTCCCAATTGTCCTGCGCATAGGCGCTGAACTGCTTGTCATTGGTGGTGACAGAGGCCCCATTATACCCCGCCGTCAGGTTGGGATACTGCACCTGCCAAGGCGTCGACGAAAGCGTGTAAACGGGGTTGGCGAGGGTGCCGGAGTTATAGACGGCGTAGGAATAGGTGGCATTTGCCAGATCCGAACTGGCGTTCTGCGTTGTCAGATTGATCGAAGCAAAGCTGGAGCCGAATTTCAGCGTGTGGTCACCCGCGAAATGCAGATTGCTAAAGGTGACATCATCGGCAAAGGTCCAGCCCTTCTGCCGGTTAATCGCACCCACGCCCGAACCCGGCCCACCGACATTGATGATCCCGGCGCTGTTCTGGTTGGCGTTCGTCGCCGTAGGCAGATTAGGGTAATAGGCATATTGGAATTGCGGCGCGGCTGTCGTCGAAACGGCCGACGAATTGGCATCCTGATATGCTACGCGGAATTCGTTGACCCAGTGATCCCCACTGTGCTGCCAGTGCAAATCGCCATGCTTGACGTCGTTCTTGTAAGGCACCTCGACCGAGGCTCCGTTTTGACCGCCAGCGCCGGTCATATTGCTCTCGATGCGCAGGCTTCCGGTCAGCTCGATACGGTCCTGCGCGCTCGGTTCGATATCGATCTTGCCGAAATAGAGGTTTTCCACGAAGGGATTGGTCACCGAAGTGTTCAACTGGCTCGCAACATTTGAAGGCAACACAGCAATCGCGGCAGTTGGCACCGTACCGTTTGTATAGACGCTGGCGTAATCCGCCAGCGACTTATGCTCCCAAGTGGCGAAGAAATGCGCGACATCTTTTACAATGGGGCCGCTGAAGGCAACACCATATTCCTTGCTCGGCTGATGCGCTTTGCCTGACACATACTCATCGGGGCGCGAGGCGCGCAGATGCTCGTCGGTATAATCACCAAAGACCTCGCCGTGGAACTTGTTGGTACCAGACTTGGTTTGGGCCACGACGACCGCGCTGGCCGCGTCGCCATATTCCGCGCTGTAGTTCGATGTGATGACCTTATATTCGCCGATGGCCAATTGCGGGAAGGGGTTGCCCGGATCGCCATTGCCGTTCGAACCGCCGCTGCCGGAAAAGCCAGAGCCGCTGCCGCCGGTACCGCCGCCGCTACCGACAAAGTCCTTTTGACTGACACCGTCGATATAGACATTGACCGCGGAATCGAGTTGGGCACCACCACGCAGAGAGGTGTTATGCCCCTCGTCAACGTTGAACGCCATGCCGGGCACGCTGTCCGCAAATTCCAGGAAGTTGCGCGTAGCCTGCGGCAGAGCGGCAATGTCGTGCAACGAAACGATCTGGTTGACCTGCGAGGAATGCACCTCAACCGACTGACGCTTGCCGGTGACGACAATGGTGCTCTTGTCCGCACTCTCCGAACGCGCCGAACCAAAGTCCAGCACCGAAACCGAAGCCACCGACAAATCAACGTCGCCCGACTGATTGCCGCCAACGACCACATGATAGCTGCCCGACGGCAGGCCCACAATGACATAGGTACCATCCGGCCCTGCGGTGGTTTGCCGCACGGCACCGGTATCAACGGACTTTGCCACAACCGTCGCCCCAGCCGGCGCGGTACCACGCAGGGTCGATTCAGAAGTCTGCGCCCAAGCCGCCGTCGGCGCGACCAACCCCGCCGCAACCGTAATGGCGAGCAGCGAACCGCCCAGCTTACCGAGACAAGCCGTCCTCATTTTGCTGACATTTTTCATTGTGAAGCCTCCCCTTTCCCAAATTTCGCAACGTATGTTTTTTTGAATTGGCCCCAACCCACGTTGGCGCGGATCCATGCCCCTTCTGACTACTAGATGCGGTAACCGGTTACAATGAAAATGTGCCGCAAATTTTTTTGCGCGATTATGATTTTATATCAGCTATATAAACAGCCTATCCGCGAGGTTTCAGCCAATAGCGTTACAAGATTGCCACATAGCCCCCCGCACGCAGATTGCCCCGCGCGGCAGCAATTCTCCATGATCACAATGTATTTACTCCCACGCAGCCCTCAACACGGGTTGCGTTAGCCAGCCCCAAATCTATGCATACGGATGCAGAGACGCCTGATTCATCTCCGAAGGGCTTGCCGAGGCGACAGTTTGCCGCCATCCCGGCACAGATTGCCACATTCCACGGCTCGCACCGGAAACTGCCGGTAAACAGGAGAAGATAGCCCATGGCCATGACCCCAACCGCCTCTACCAGCGGCCAGACCAGCGAGGCAGGGCACATTGACGCCCCCGAACTGCGGCTGTTCGTCATGGCGCTGTTCTTCATCTTTGGCGGCATCACCAGCCTGAACGATGTCATCATCCCCAAGCTGAAAGAACTCTTCACGCTCAACTACACCGAGGCGATGCTGGTTCAGTTCTGCTTCTTCTTCGCCTATGCGCTGATCGGCATTCCTGGCGCGATGCTGGTAAAGCGTATCGGTTACATGCGCGGTGCGGTGGCGGGTTTGGTGACGATGACGGCGGGCTGCCTGCTGTTTATTCCGGCATCGCATACGGCGCTTTATCCCTTGTTCCTGTTTGCCTTCTTCATGCTGGCGGCGGGCGTTGTGGTGGTGCAGGTTGTCACCAACCCGCTGATCTCGCTGCTCGGGCCGGTCAAGACAACGCATAGCCGCCTAACCTTCGCACAGGCGTTCAACAGTTTGGGCACGGTGCTGTTTCCGATCGTTGGTGCCGGATTGATCCTCGGCAATCTTGCTAAGGTAAAAGCTGCTGACCTCAGTGGCCCCGCTCTTGACGCCTATCGTGAGGTATCAACGCGTACCGTGGTCCACACCTATCTTGGCATTGCGGCGGCATTGCTGCTGGTTGCCGGCGTCGTCTGGATGAACCGCAACCGGCTGAAGGGCGAGCATCACGACGCAAGCTCGCTCTCGCGCAGCCTCACCCTACTGTCTCACACCCGCTTCGGCTGGGGCGCCGCCTGCATTTTCCTCTATGTCGGCGCAGAGGTGGCAATAGGCTCTATGATCGTTAACTACATGCAGTTGAAAAGCGTGCTGGGTGTGACAGCTGTGGTCGCCGGCGGCTTCATCCCATTATATTGGTTTGGAGCGCTGGCGGGTCGGGTTGTCGGCTCGGCGGTGCTGCGGATGGTCAACCCCGGCTTGGTGCTGGCCTTCAACGCGGTGGGCGCCATCGTGTTGATCCTGATTTCCGCCAACACCACCGGCAATGTCGCGGCCTACAGCCTGATCGCCATCGGGCTGATGAACTCGATCATGTTCCCGACGATCTTCAGCCTCGCCTGTGATGGGCTTGGCGCCCGCGCGGCGGACGGTTCGGGCATCATCAATGTGGCGATCTTTGGCGGCGCTGTGGTGCCGCTGCTGTTCGGCGCCATTGCCGATGTTTCGCACAGCCTGACCGTGGCGCTGGCGCTGCCGGCGGTGTGCTACGCCGTGATCGCGGCCTATGGTGTCTATGCGCGGGCACCGGCGACGCCACTGGCCGTAGACCCGCCAGTCTTCGCCTGAATGGGGGAGGGGCTCAGCCGAGCCCCTTCAGCCAGCCGCCTGTAAAGCCCGCGCGCCGCAGCCCCCGCTGAATGTGGGGGCTTTTGCGCATCGCGCGCCACACCGCCTCGCTGCGGTAATTGGCCAGCATGCCTAGGATCGGCCCCTGGTCGATGCCCAGATAATCGCTGGCCACCCATCCGCCGCGTGCATCCACCGAGCCTGTGTCCACCCGCGCCGATGTATCGCGGAAACTGGGGTTAAAGCTGTCGCGAAAGCCATATTCGCCGTAGAGGCGCGCGCCATATTCGCGGTGCATGGCAAGGGCGGCAGGCACGCAGATCTCTGGCGCAAAGGGCAGCGATGCCAGCGCGGCGGTAGGCGCCAAGGTGCCATCATCATAGCCGTCCGGCTCGCCCAAGGGCCCGCGCGCCGCATAGCCGTTGTAATGCGCCTTTCGCCCGGCATGTTCCAATTCGAAATTCCCCGGCCCGTCGCAGGCAGTCAGGCCCCAGATATTCCGGCCATAGCCCGCCCAGCCCATCGGGTTGGCGATGCAATAGGCCCGGTTGGCGTATGTCTCGCGGCGGGCGTTTTCGAAATAATCGAAACCGGCGGCGCGCATGGGCGCATCGTAGATCCCGCGAAAATCGATCCACATCTCGCTGTATTGGTGCCCGAATAGCGGCGCGAAGGCGACGTGGCGCGTATCGCCCTGCCCGCGCCAGAACCGGCCATAAGGCGCGGTCCATGCGTCCCAGCTGCCATCCCTCGCCGCGTGCCGGCCCGAGCCCAGAGCGAGGATATAGACCATCTTGCCTTCGTTATACCCGTCCCACGCGCGGTCGATAAAGCCGCTCTCGGGGTGCCAGCCCATCGAGATGGCCTTGCCGGTTTTGGTGTCGGCATTCTGGAACCAGTCCCATTCCGCGCGGTCAACCAGTTCGGTGGCGAGATGGCGAATTTCAGCCTCGTCCGCATCATCGCCGTCAAACCAACTGGCGGCAAACAGCGCCCCCAAATGCAGCAACGTGGTATCGACGGTGGAAAGCTCTGTATCGCGGTAACGCAGCCCGGATTCCATATCGAGGAAATGGTAAAAGAACCCACGGTGCCCCGCGACGCCGCTGGTGGGGGCACCGCCCGCCTCGCCGGTACTCATCGGCAGCTGGCTGAGGAAGCGCAAAGTGGTGAGTGTACGCGCGCGGGCGGCGTCGCGGCTGATCCAGCCCCGCTCCACCCCCAACGGATAGGCCGTCAGCGCGAATCCAATCGCCGCAATGCTGGAAAACACCGGCGCGGTGACGACCGGGCCGCCCCAGCGGTCGGGCATCATGCCGTTGGCGGGGTTGGCGCGTTCCCAGAAAAACCGGAAGGTGCGGTGTTCGATATCGGTGAAAAATTCCGGCAACCTCCGCCCGGCCGCCGCTGCGCCAAATGCGCCCGCTGGCAAGCCCAGCCCGGCTATGGAAACGGTTACACCCGCGCTGCCGAGAAAGCTCCGTCGATCTGATTTTATGGACATCCCGCCCTCCGGCCTAATTAAGGTTGTGTTGTGCTCGCGCGAATCAGCAGTTCTGGTTTCACGCTGTCCAGCCCGGCGGGGCCGGCGTTACGCGCCAATTCATCCACCAACCGCGCCACAGCATTGGCGCCAATGCCCGCCATATCGACCCGCATCGTCGTCAGCTTCAGATAACGCGCCAACGGCACATCGTCAAAGCCTGCCACGGCGACTTTCCCCGGCACATCGACGCCCGCCTCTGCCAAGGCGGTCAGCGCGCCCAGCGCCATCATGTCATTGGCCGCAAAGATCGCGTCAAAGTTCTGCCCTTCGGCGATCAATTGCCGCACCGCGCGATCGCCGCTGTCCTCGCGAAAATCGCCGTCAATCACCCGCACGGGCAGGTCTGGGGCCAGACTGGCCATCGCGTCGAGATAACCTTGCCGCCGCTCCTCGGCATCGCGGTTGCCTGCCACGCCGGCGACGTGGACAATCTGCCGCCGCCCGGTATCCAGCAGATGCGATACCATCGCCCGCGCCCCGCCTTCGTTATCCACCCGCAGCGCGTGCCGACCGGCCTCATTGGGGCTGTTCACCAGAACTGCGGGCATCCCGCCGGGCAGCGCCAGTTTCAGCTCCGCCTCGCCCAATTGCGGCGCCATCACGATCAAGCCATCGACGCGCCCGCGCATCGCGTTCATCGCTTGGCCCGCCAACACGCTGTCGGCATGCATATTCGACAGCAACAGCAGATATCCATGCTCGCTGGCCGCCTTGTCCATACCGCGCACCAACTCGCTGAAAAATTCGCCGTGCAGATCGGGCAGCACCACGCCGATGGCATGGCTGCGCGATGTGGACAGACTGCGCGCGGCGGCGTTGGGGGTATAGCCCATCTGGGCGGCGACCTCGATCACCCGCGCCTTGGTATCGGGATGGACGTTGGCGTGGCCGTTCATCGCCCGCGAAACCGATGCCACCGACAGCCCCACAACGCGGGCGACATCACGAATGGTCGGTGGATTTTCGGTCAATGTTATCGCCTACGAAACTGCAAACCTGGCCTTGCGGCTAGGCGGTACCCGGCACATGCCTCCACCGGCGCGGAGTATGCATCTGCTGGCATGGCAAGGTCAATCGCGTTTTGCGCTGGACTGCATTAAGCCCCTATTGTCAGAGCGTTCATCGCGATGGCAATGCGCGGCTCGTCGTTTTCGTGGGGCTCGACATAATGTTCCAGCCAATGCGGAAACAGCACCAGCAGCCCCGCACTGGGCGCCAGTTTCACCTCTTTGCAGGCGTTGGCGGCATCACCCTTGAACGGCGAGTTCAACACACCGGGGCGCGGATCGCGGAACACCAGCTTGCCAGACCCCACCGGCACGCGCACATAATAACACCCGCTGAGCAGAACATTGTCGTGCATGTGCAAGAAGTTAAATCCGCCGCGATCATGCATGTTCACCCATGATTGCAGCTGAAAATCGCGCGGCCCCCCGGCGGTTTCCGCGATAATGTCGGCGACAATCCCGCGCACATCGGCCAGCAAGGGCGCGAAAGGCTGGTGGTCCAGAACGGCATTATCCTGACTGTTCCACCCGGCGCGGTTGGTGCGGCCAGCGGGCTCGGGATGCGCCTCGCGCAGGGCCTCGACATAGGCGGCCCATTCGGCCAGACGCGGATGAAACTGCGGCAGGCGCGCCTGCCATATCTGGGTGGGGAACAAGCTGTGCCGCGTCACACCGGCATTGGCATGGCCCGCCCCGCCCGCGCCCTTTACCTGATAATTGAGGCTGAACTTGCTGCTCATCGCCGAATTTGCCTTTTCGTTCCCGTGCTGGCTTAGCCCGCCACAGTGGTCCTCGCCAAGCCCCGGGCGCGCAAATTTGATCCAAACCAATGTGAGGGCAGCAAAGATATCTCACTTTACCCCCAAGGCGGCGAGTCCACGCTGCCAGAGGAGCCCTGATGAGCCACGTATTGCACGATCTCGCCGCCGAATTTCCCGATGACGGCGCTGTACTCCACGAATTGAAGCTGTCGGATGCGCATTTCCGCAATCTGTCGGATCAATATCACGACGCGAATCGCGAAATCCACCGCATCGAAACCAGCGTCGAGCCCGCCTCTGACGACCGGCTGGAAGACCTGAAAAAGCAGCGCCTCGCCCTGCTGGACGCGGTCGCGCAAGTGATCGCCAAGGCCAAGCAGGCCGCCAAGGCTTAGGCGCCCCGAACCCGGCTGGCGAAAACGCGCCGGCCGGGCGTTTAATATCTGCGCGATTTCCCAGCCGCCGTGTGGCTTCCACACGGCTCGAAATCGCACTATAGCGCCCCATGCCCCGCATTCCGGTCACACGCGCGATCAGCATCGACGAAGCCGAACTGGAGGAAAGCGCAACGCGCTCCTCTGGCGCGGGGGGGCAGCATGTCAACACCACCGACAGCGCGGTGATTTTGCGTTTTGACGTGGCGGGCTCGCCGTCGCTCCCCGATGCGGTGAAGGCACGACTGGCCAAAATCGCTGGCACCCGCATGACCAGCGAAGGCGTGCTGATCCTGCGCGCGGAAAGCTCGCGCAGCCAGTTCGTCAACCGTCAGGAGGCCCGCGAACGGCTGATCGCGATGATCATCGAGGCGACTTTTGTGCCCAAGGCACGCCGCCCGACCAAACCATCCAAAGCCGCCAAGGCGCGCCGGGTCGATGCCAAGGTCCGCCGCTCCTCGGTGAAACAGGGGCGCGGCAAATGGCAGGAATGATCAGGTCTCGGGTGCCTCGGTGACGCTGATATCGGCGGCGGCCCCATCGGCGTCGCCCGGCTCTTCAAAACCCAGCGCGCGAAAATCACCCGGCAGCGGCGAATAGGCGACAATCGGCGGCTTGCCTTCACGGGTCACGATCAGCCCGGCGGCGTGCAGCATGGTGCGCTTGGCGCTTGCCTGGTCGCCGTAAACCGGATCGCCCAGCAAGGCCGCGCCCAGCCCGGCCTTGTCGGCGGCATGGACGCGGATCTGGTGGGTGCGCCCGGTTTCGGGGCGGAATTCGATCATCGTATTGCCGTTTACTTCGGCGATCTTGCGCCAATGGGTCAGCGCCGGCTTGCCCTTTTTCGCCGGGATCATCCGCCAGCCATCCGCCGCGCTGGATATTTTGGTGAGGGCGAGTTCGATCACACCCTCCTCGCCCGCAACCGTGCCGCCGATGATGCCGAGGTAACGCTTGGCCACCAGCCGCGCCTCAAACGCCGCCGAATAGCGTTTCAACGCCCCCCGATTGCGCGCCAGCAGCAGACAGCCCGAGGTATCCCGGTCCAGCCGATGTACCGCGACGGGATCGCGCTGAAACCCCAGGCGCAGGTAATCCATATAGTCGTCCATGCTGACCCCGCCGGTGCGCGGGCAATCCACCGGCAGACCGCTGGGCTTGTCGACCACCAAGGCCTCGCCGTCCTCAAACAGGATGTTCAATGTTCGCATGGGTTTGTTCTATCATGTTAGGGCCACGCGGATACGCCGGATGGCTTCGGTCAGTTTTTCGTCATCGGTGGCAAAGCTGATGCGGAAACCGGCGAGTCCGCATTCCCGCCCGCCAAACGCCGAGGCCGCCACCACCGCCACCCCGTGTTCCAGCAAGTGCAAGGCCAGCTTTTCATCACAATTGGGGGCCTCATCATCGCCGAAGCGCCCCATCAGCACGGCTGCGTCGATCATGCAATAGAAAGCGCCATCGGGAACGGGCGTCGCAAGGCCGGGGATCGCATTGATCCCGGCCACACAGGCATCGCGGCGGGCGCGGAATCTTTCGCGCCAATCGTTCAGGAAATCCTGCGGCCCTTCGAATGCGGCCACTGCGGCGGCCTGTGAAATCGAACAGGCGTTGCCGGTGGAATGCGATTGCAACCGCTCCATCGCACCAATCAGCCAAGCCGGCCCCGCCGCCACGCCAATGCGGAAACCGGTCATCGCGTGGCTCTTGGAAACGCCCGAGATGGTCAGGGTGCGCTCCGCCAGATGCGGGCATTCTACCGCCAGCGTCGCATGCTGGCCTGCCCCATACCGCAGCGGCGCGTAAATATCGTCGGACAGCACCAGCACGCGGGGCGCGCGCTCCAGCACCTCGCCCAGCGCGCGCAATTCCGCGTCAGAATAGCAGGCGCCGGTCGGGTTGCCCGGCGAATTCAGCAGCAACCAGCGCGTGTTCGGCGTGATCGCGGCGGCAAGTTGATCGGGGCTGATGCGGAAACCACCTGCGGCATAGGTGGGCATGGCGACCGGCGTGGCCCCGGCAAAGCGGACGATCTCCGGGTAACTGACCCACCACGGCGCAGGGATCAGCACCTCGTCGCCGGGGTTCAGCGTGGCGAGCAGCGCGTGAAAGATCGCCTGCTTGCCCCCGGCGCTGACGGTTACCCGCGCAGGCGGAACCTCCAGCCCCAGATCGCGGGCGAAATGCAGCGCGGCAGCCGCCTTCAGCCGCGCCGTGCCGCCCACAGCGGTATATTTGGTGTCGCCGGCATCCAGCGCGGCCTTGGCGGCGGCGATCACATGCGGCGGCGTGGCAAAATCGGGCTCGCCCACCGACAGCGAGATGATATCCCGCCCCTCTGCCCGCAGCGCGATGGCGCGGTCAGTCATCGCGGTGGTGCGCGAGGGGGCGATGCGTGACAGAGATGCGGAAATATCGCTCACAGCAGGCGCGCCGCCGTCAGCCCGCGCAAGGCGTTGCCGATAAAGAATCCGCCCTCCAGATCATCCAGCGTCAGCTCGGCCTCCTCCGCGCGGCCCTCGGCCAGCAGCGATGCGCGCAGCACACCGGGCAACAGGCCCAAACGCGCCGGAGGGGTCAGCAGGCGCCCATCGCGTTCCACAAAGATATTGCTGAAACAACCCTCGGTCAGCAGGCCATCGTCGCGGATGAACAGCGTCTCGTCCGCCCCCGCGCCGCGCCCCACCGCCAGAGCACTGTCATAAAACCCCCGGTCGCTGGTTTTATGCGCCAGCCGCCAATCGCCCGCATCCACCGGCAGAGGCAGCACCGCGCACACCGCCAGATCCATCGCCGCCGGCAAGGGCGCGATCTCCAGCGAAGTCGCCCCGCCGCGCGCCAACATCAGCCGCAATTTGGCAGGGGCATCAGCCTCGAAACACAGCGCCTGAATGGCGTTGCGCACCGCGTGGCGATCAAAGGCAAAGCCCAGCGCATGGGCGCTGGCGCTGATCCGCGCCAGATGCCGTTCCAGCAGCGGCACGCCCGCTTCGGGGCAAAATCGCATGGTTTCGATCAGGTCAAACTGCGCAACCCCCGCGACAGCCTGTTCCAAACCTTTATTCGGCTGATGCACGAAGCCCCCTTTAATCAAACATTCCCGCCATTCGGGCAGGCATTCGCTGTCAGCCACCACTGCCGAGCCCACCCCCAGCACCGCCGTTCCGCCTTGGGCCTGGGCCATATCGGGCGTCAGCCTCAGCGTGCGGATTGCCACATTGAACGCCGCGCCACCAGTGCCTTTCGCCGCCGATTGGGGCGGATCAATATGCCCCATCGCCCCGCAATAGGCCCCGCGCGGTGCCGGTTCAAACCTGTTGATCAATTCCATCGCGCGGATTTTCGGCGCGCCGGTGATCGATCCGCAAGGGAAGATCGCCCGCAGCAGATCCACCGACCCCATTTTCGGCGTCAGCCGCGCCCGCACCGTCGATACCATCTGGTGCACCGTGGGATAGGTCTCGATGGCAAAGGGCGCCTCCACTACCACGCTGCCCGGCACCGCGATGCGTGACAGATCATTGCGCATCAGGTCCAGGATCATCAGGTTTTCGGCGCGGTCCTTGGGGCTGGCGGCCAGTTCTGCGATCAGCGCGGCATCCTCGGCAGGCGTGGCGCCGCGTGGGCGGGTGCCCTTCATCGGGCGCACGGTGATGTCGCCATCCCTGGCGGTAAAGAACAGTTCGGGCGAGAAGCTGAGCAGCCAATGCGCGCCGTCAAACACCACTCCGCCATGCGCGCCGCCGCCCCCTGCGCGAAGCCCCGCGTAAATGGCCAAAGGATCACCCTGCCAGCGCCCCATCAGCCGCAGCGTCAGGTTCGCCTGATAGATATCGCCCGCCTCAATCGCCTGCCGCACCCCGGCAAAACTGCGCGCATAGGCACCGGGCGAGATCGCCGGCTCCATCGGGCCAATGCGCGGGGGCTGGGTGGTATCGGCCTGCGCGGCCAGCCATGCGGGAACCTCGGCGGCGAGCAAAGGCTGATACCCCGCAAAGGCGCCAAACCACACCAGCGGCCCATCGCCCCCCACGCGCGCAGCGGCCAGCGGCGCCAAACGCGGCTCCAGCGCCAAGCCCGCCTCATAGGCCAGATAGCCCGCGCACCACAGCCCACTGGCCGCCAGCGTTTCAATCCGGGCGAGCGCGGGCGCAACCTCCTCGGGCCGGCGGGCAATGACGATTTCTTGCGGGTCGCGGTACAGCCGCGCCTGCCCATCACCTTGCACTTGGGCATCGTCGAGCAACACAAAGGGGAATGATGGGGCTGACATGATCCAAGGCTTCTAGAGCATAGCTGGCGGCAAAAACAACGACGCCCCGGCATGCGACGGAATAAAACCTGCAAGAGACATAAAATTACCCTCGCGCACAACGCATTCCGCCCCTATCATCCGGCGGATCAGAGCGGACCAGCGGGCATCCCCCGCACAGGCACCCCACCTTTTTACGGAGAAGATCCATGCGCTTCAGCCTTTTTGCAGCCCGCAATTTGCCCCTTACGCGCGTGCTGGCCGCAAGTTTGCTGATGATGGCCCCGGTTGCCGCCCATGCCGACACCGCCCCCACAGAAGCCGCGCCGCCTGTGCCCCAAGGGCGGCTGCCTGACGCGGTAACCCCTTCCGCTTACCGCCTCGACCTCAGTGTGGACCCTGCCCAAAAACGCTTTTCGGGCCATGTGGAGATCGACGCCAAGGTCGCCGCGCCCACCCGCTTCGTCTACATCCATGGCCGCGATCTGGGCGTGAACCGCGCCGCCGCCACGCTCGCCGGGCGCGTCATCACCGCGACATGGAAACAGGTCGATCCCTCCGGCGTGGCGCTGCTGACCTTTCCAGAGGCCCTGCCCGCCGGCCCCGTCACGCTCAGCTTTGACTACGACGCGCCCTTTCAGGACGGACCCGAGGGGCTGTTCCGCATAAAAGTCGGCGACACATGGTACAGCTGGAGCCAGTTCGAATCGACCGACGCCCGCGCCGCCTATCCCAGTTTCGACCAGCCCGGTTACAAGCAGCCCTTCACCGTCACCCTGCGCACGCCTGCCGGCCTGTCTGCCGTATCGAACGCGCCCGAAACCAATATCGAGCATCAGGGCGCGGTCGATGTCCACCATTTCGCCACCACCCTGCCGCTGCCGACATATTTGCTGGCGCTGATGGTGGGGCCGTTTGCGCAAGACGCGACGCTGATCCCCGCCACGCCGCAGCGCCCCACGCCGCTGCCACTGCGGATCATAACGACCCAGCAAAACGCCGGCAGCATGTCCTTTGCCGCGCAGAACACCCCCACGATCATCCAGCATCTGGAGGCCTATTTCGGCCAGAGCTTCCCCTATCCCAAGCTGGACGCCATCACCACGCCGATCCTGCCCGGCGCGATGGAGAACGCCGGGGCGGACCTGTTCGCCGACCCGTTGCTGATCCTCGACGACAAGGCCTCCACGCATCAAAAGCGCGAGTTCGGCATGGTGGTGGCACACGAGCTGGCCCACCAATGGTTCGGCGATCTCGTCACCCCCGCATGGTGGGACGACATCTGGCTGAACGAGAGCTTTGCCAACTGGATGGGATACCGCATCGGCAATGAATGGCGGCCGGATTTGGGCATCGGCGCGGGCGCCAACGCCGAAGCCTTTGCCGCGATGAACACAGACGCCTTGCTGGCCGGGCGCCCCATCCACCAACGCATCGACCGCACAGCGCAGATCGACGCCGCCTTTGACGGCATCACCTATGGCAAGGGCGGGCAAGTGGTGGCGATGATCGCCGCCTTCATGGGCGACGACAAGTTCCGCGACGGCGTGCGGGCCTATATGGCCGCGCACCGTTACGGCAACGCCACCAGCGCCGATTTCTTCAAGGCGATGGCCGATGTCGCCGGCGACCCCCGCATCCTGCCCGCCATGCAGAGTTTTACCGACCAGCAGGGCGTGCCGCTGCTGACATTTGACGTGAAACATCTGGGTATCGCGGGGCGTCTCTATACCGTTACCCAAAGCCGATACGCGCGGCTGGGAACCATTACCCCTGAAACCCGCTGGGGTGTGCCGGTCTGTGTGCGTGTTGGAGAGACTCGCCAATGCCTGCTCCTCGATGAAAAGACTGGCACCATACCTTTCGGGGACGTATTCTTTGGAGGCAATGTGTTCAGTCCCAACGCCGCCGGCACCGGCTATTACCGCTTTGAACTGCCCCACGCCGAATGGGACCGCCTGATCGCCGCCTCCGCCCACCTGCCTGCGGGCGAGGCCTTGGCGCTGTCCGACAGCCTGCTCGCCAGTTTTCAGGCGGGGCGCGCGCATGCGTCGCAATTGGCCGAACTGGCGCGCGTCATGTCCGCCAACCCCGACAGCCACGCCAGCGCCGCCGCCACCACGCCCATCGGCTGGGTCGCGGGTGCCGGCCTGCTGAACGACAAAGCCATGGGCGCCTATCGCGCCCTCGTGCGCCGGATCTACACACCGGTGCTGGCGGGCTTGGGCTTTGATCCCCGCGCCGGCGCCTATGCCACCGAGGACCCAGAGCGTCAGCAGCGCCGCGTCGATACCGTCACCGCCTTGGTCGATACCGCCCGCGACGGCAAATTGCGCAGCCAATTGCTGAAGGCCACCCGCGCCGCGCTGGCGGGCGATGCCAAGGCGCTGGACCCGGTGTGGTACGCTCTGGGTCTGCCGCTGTGGCTGACCGATGGCGGAAAACCTGCCGCGCAGCAATTGCTGGAGCGCGCGCTGGCCAGCCAAAGTCCGCTGCTGCGCCCCGCCGCGCTGAATGCTCTGGCGGGCACGGGCCGGCAGGACATCGCCAGCTGGCTGCTGAACGATGTCCACGATGATCGTCTGCGCCTGTCCGAACGGATGGACATGGTGTCCGGCATCGCCGCCACCCGCGACACGCGCGACTATGGCTATCGCTGGATGCATGAACATCTGGATGCGCTGCTGGGCGGCCACGCCGGTATCTTCTTCGCCAGCCGCCTGCCTCAGGTGTTTTCCAGCTATTGCGAGGCTGGCCGCGTCGCCGAAATCACCCGCGACTTTGGCCCCAAGCTGGCCGGCCAAACCAGCCAACTGGAACTGGAACGCGCGTTGGAACGGGTGACCGATTGCGCCAAGCTGAAAGATGCGCGCGGGCAGGAGGCCTCTGCGGAGATCGCCAAATTGCGTTAATGCGGCAGCGGCAGGCGCAGAATCGCGGTCAGCCCTGCGCCAGCGGCGCCGCCAGCCGGGCGGTTGGTCAGGGTGATCGTGCCGCCATGCTGCTCCGCAATCGCCGCCGACAGCGTCAGGCCTAACCCTGCGCCGCCCGTCTCGCTGTTACGCGATGGTTCGCCGCGAATGAACGGCTCCATCATCCGCGCGATCTGATCCTCGGGAATGCCGGGCCCGTCGTCGTCAATCCGCACCACCGCCCAAGCCGCATGGGGGCCGGCCTCACGCGAAACCGTCACCCGCGCCGCGCCGCCATAACGCAGCGCATTGCCGATCAAATTGCGCAGAGCCCGGCGCAGCCATGTGGCCCGCAAGGGCAGCGCGATGCGGCAGGTGTCGCCCAGACTCACCGCCTCGCCCATGTCCTCATATTCCTCGACCACGGCGTCCACCAGCGCCGACAGCTCGGTCATTTCCAGCGGATCGCTGGGCCGGCCCACCCGCGCCAGACTGAGGATATCGTCAAGGCTGCGCACAATGTCCTCGATGGTGGCGGCCATACGCGCGCGCTCACCCTCGTCCTCGACGCTCTCGATCCGCACGCGCAGAGCGGCCAGCGGCGTTTTCAGATCATGCCCGATCGCCCCCAGCATGACGTTCTTCTCTTCCAGCAAAGCGACGATACGATGCTCCATCGCGCCCTGCGCCGCGATCAGCCGGCGGACATCGGTGGGGCCGGCAGGCTCCAGCCGGCCTTCGGGCGCGCGGGTATCGGCGAATTGTTCCACCCTATTGGTCAACGCCGCCAGAGGCCTGGTAATGCGCCGTAAAATCAGCGCGATCGCGATCACCAGCACCAGATAGATCAGCACCGTCTGCCCGATCAACGAAACCAGCAGATGCGTGTTGCGCGGCAGCATATAGGCCCGCGCCACGAGCCAACTACCGCCGGGTTGGGTTTGCAGCGCGACCACCAGCACCCTCTCAGGCGGCTGAGACGCAAAGCGATGGCGCAATAATTCAAAATGCCGCGCTTTTTGCGCCGCGTCCTGTGCTTTGGCCGATGCCGTTTCCTTGGCGGCGGAGCTGCCGGGAAAATCTTCTGGCTTTGGCGCCAGCAATGCGTCGTGGTTCCATTTGCGCGCCAGCGGGGCGTCGACATCGATTTTGGCCTGCCGATCCGCCTCGGGCGCCCGATCAACGACTATCAACCGGCCCACCGCGATATCCTGTTCGGCGAGGATTTGGCCCAGTTCCTGCTCGGCCTGCGGCAGACGCGTGTCGCCCGCCAGCGGCGCGAAACTGGCTACCCGCTCGGCATGGACGTGGTCTATGATATCAAAGGGAGCGGGCGACGGCCTGTCTTCTGACGGCGGGCGGTCCTCGGGGCGCGGCGCGGCGTCGCCGGGGTGCCTTGCCGCCACCAACAAGCGGAACGCCGCTGTATGGATCACCGCCTCTTGCCGGTGCTCGTCCTGTTGGCGCAGCAGCAGCACCGTGCTGATCGCCTGCGCCAATAACAGCGCCAGCGCCAGCGTCAGCAGAACCTGCCCGATCAAGCTGCCGGGCCACAAACGGCGCATCACGCCGGCACCCGCCGCACATCCGCCGCCAGCATATAGCCGCCACCCCAAACGGTCTGGATGATTTGCGGATTGCGGTTATCGACCTCGATCTTGCGGCGCAGGCGGCTGACCTGATTATCCACCGCGCGGTCGAACAAATGCGCCTCGCGCCCCTGCACCATATCCAGCAAGCGGTCGCGGTCCAGCACCTGCCGGGGATGTTCGACAAAGGCCATCAACAGGCGGAATTCCACCGAGGAAATCGCCACCACCGCGCCCTCGGGATCAACCAGCCGGCGCTTCAGCGGATCGAGCCGCCAGCCCTCGAACTCCAGCAATTCGTCGGGCGCGGCGTCTGCGGGGGGCGCCCCGCGCGCCACCGCCCGGCGCAATACCGAACGGATACGCGCCACCAACTCGCGCGGTTCAAAAGGCTTTACCACATAGTCGTCAGCGCCAATTTCCAGCCCGACGATACGATCCGTCGCCTCGCCGCGCGCGGTCAGGAAGATCACCGGCAGTTCGCGCGTTTCCACCAGATGGCGGCAGAGCGAAAGCCCATCCTCACCGGGCATCATGATGTCCAGCAGCACCAGATCGGGCAGCACCCCGGCGGATTGGGCGTCGGCCAAGCAGCTGCGGGCCTCGGCAGCGCTGGCGGCCTGCGTAACCGCAAAGCCCTGCCGCGTGAGGTAGCCGGCGAGCGGATCGCGCAGGGCCACCTCATCATCTACCAACAACAGGCGGGTGATGGCGGCATCATCCATGCATCAACCACCCTTGACGCCAGCCGTGCCAACCTGCGGGGGTGGCGGGGCATTTGGGCCAGCCTTTTCACCAGCGCCGTGATGCGCCTGCCAGCGCGCACGCATCGCCTCACGCATGCGGTAAGCCAACCGCCCGCGCTCCGCCGCGCGTTCCTCGCCGGTCACCACGCCGTCATGGTTGGTGTCCGCCTCGTCAAACAGCCGCAGCGCCGCGCCGATAAAGCCATCGCGCGTCACGGTGCCAGTGTGGGCAGGATCGGCCATGTGCATCAGCATTCCCGCCATCATCATGCCACCTTCGTGGTGACCGCGCCGGCCTTGGTGGCCACCGCGACCATGATGTGGCTGGTCTGGCGCCATGTCATCCGCAGGCGGCGGGGGCGGCGCGTCGGCATCGCCGTGCATACCCATGCCCATACGCATACCGGGACCATGTTCGTGCGCCTTGCGAAATTCATCGCGCGAAATGGCACCGTCGTGATTGGTGTCGAGCTTGTCAAACATGGCATCCACCCGCGCGGTGCGGTCGGCGGCGTCAATTTTGCCATCGTGATTGACATCGAGGCGATCGAACAACTTCGCGGCGTCGGCCTGCGCTTCGGCGCGGGTGAGGTTTTGGTCGTGATGCGCGTGTTTGGGGGCAGCCGCGACGACGGCGCCCGCGCAGACCCCCGCGCAGACCATCGTCAGCGCCAAGGCGGATGATATCAGCATCTTGCGTTGCATCAGCACACTCCATCGATTGGGCTTGGGGGTAAGTTTTCATATCGCGCCGGGATGTCCAGCATGTCGAAAGCCGCGCGGCAACCTTGGGTGGGGGGTGGGGAACCGCAGTGAGCCGCGCGGCTTTCGTTGTCTTATCTAGCCCTTACGTGTCGCGCGATTATGCCCAGACACAAGAAAAGTGTCGCCAATTGTCGCGCCGCCAATCACCTGCTCAACGCGGACGCACCTCGGTGCCGAGGCCCGCGGTGATAAACAGCGCCGTTGAGGAACCGGTCACATCCGCCGTATGCCACACCCCGCGCGGGTTGATCGCATATTCGCCCGCGCCTAGGGTGACCGCGCAGAACTTGTCCTCCTGCTGCTGGATCAGCGTGAACTCACCGGCAAGACACACCACGACCTCCTCTCCGGCGGGGTGCATTTCCCAGCTCGTCCAGGGCGTATCAAAGCTGTGCTGCGACACCAGCCGTCCTTCCGCGCCGTCGCCAGCGTGGCGCGCGGAATAGGCGGCGTACCACTCCATGCCGGTAAAGCGCGGCTGCGCCACCGCCACCGCCCCCAGCCCGAGGTGCACCGGGCATTCCTCCAGCCGGGGCGGCGCGTCATTCACAGCCGTCAATCCGGCGCAACCATGCAAAAGGCATTGAGCTTGTTGCCATCCAGATCGCGGAAATAGCCGCAATAAAACCCGCCATCACCGCGCGGCCCCGGCGCGCCTTCGCAAGTGCCGCCCTCAGCCAGCGCGATGGCGTGCAGCTTGTGGACCTGTTCCTTGTCCTTGGCGGCCAGCGAGGCCATTACCCCATTGCCGACTGTGGCGGGCTTGCCATCGAACGGCTTGGTAAGGCCGATGCCCGCGCCACCACCGGGTTCACCCCAAGCGATAAAGCGCTCATTCTCAAACATCCGCCCCACGCCCATTTCCTTGGCGATCGCGTCATAGAATTTCCCCGCCCGCGCGAGGTCATTGGTGCCAAGTGTGACATAGGCCAGCATGTGTTTTCTCCCGAATCAATGAAGGAACAATACAGGAACTGCGGCGGCCCTACAAGACCGTACAAGCCTCCTCCAGCCAAGCCAGTTCGGCGCCAGACAGTTGCGGCGCCAGCACCTCGCGCACGCGGGCGTGATAGGCGTTCCACCATGCGCGCTCCTCGCTCGTCAACAGCGCGACATCGACCAGCGCCCGGTCTATCGGCACCAAGGTCAGCGTCTCGAACCCCAGAAAACGCCCCTCGGCGCCGGCAATTGCACGTTCCTCGACCAGCACCAGATTTTCGATGCGAATGCCATATTCGCCCGCCTTGTAATATCCCGGCTCGTTCGAGATAATCATCCCGGCGTGCAGTTCCTGCCCCGTGCCCGCCTGCCCTCCGGCGGATTTGGCGATGCGCTGCGGCCCCTCGTGCACGGCCAGAAAGCTGCCGACGCCGTGGCCGGTGCCATGCGCGTAATCCAGCCCCTGCGCCCACAGAAATTGACGCGCCAGCGTGTCGAGCTGGCTGCCGTTGGTGCCCTGCGGAAACACCGCAAGGGCCAGTGCGATGTGGCCTTTCAATACGCGGGTAAAGCGGTCCTTGACCTCGGCGGGCGCGGCGTCCGGCCCGACCCAGACGGTGCGGGTGATGTCGGTGGTGCCATCGGGATATTGCCCGCCCGAATCGACCAGATAGACGCTGTTCGGCGCCAGAGTGCGGCTGCTCTCCTCGCTGACGCGGTAATGGCAATGCGCGCCGTTGGGCCCGGCGGCGCTGATGGTATCAAACGACAAATCGCGCAAATCGCCGCATTCACGCCGGCATTGGTGCAGGCGCTGCGCGGCGGAGATTTCGGTGACGGTGCCCTTGGGGGCCTCCCCCGACAGCCAATGCAGAAAGCGCACCTCTGCCGCGCCGTCGCGGGCCTGCGCGGCGCGGTGGCCGGCTTGCTCGGTGGGGTTCTTGATCGCCTTGGGCAGCACGCAGGGATCGCGCTCCTCGATAATCTCCGCGCCTTTGAGGCCGTCAAAGATCGCCGCGACGCTGTGCTCCGGGTCCACGCCGACGCGCTTGCCCGCCAATGCGCCCAGCGCCGGCACAAATTCCGCGCGGCTCCGCACCCGCACCGCATTGCCCAGATGTTGGGTCAGCGCGGGCGTCATCTTCTCTGGCGCGATGAACAGGTCGGCGGTGCCATCGGCATGGGCGATGACAAAGCTCAGCGCCACCGGGGTCCGCGCCACATCCGCCCCTCGAATGTTCAGCAGCCAAGCCACCGAATCAAGCGCCGAAATCACGCAGGCATCCAGCTTTTGCGACGTCAGCCATTCGGCCACGGCGGCGCGCTTGGCCTCACTGGAAACCCCGGCGAATTCCACCCCATGCGGCACCGCGATGGCGGGCGAAGGCGCGGGGCGGTCGGTCCACACCGCGTCGATGGGGTTCGCGGAAACGGGCACCAGCTTGACCCCGGCTTTCTCGGTTGCCCGGACCCAGGGCTGCGTATGCAACCAGGCGTCATAGCCAATCTTCGCGTCTTTCGGGGCGTTTGCTGCCAGCCATTTGGCGGGGCTGGTGGCGGGAACGCTTTGGTATTCATACAGCGCGCCATCGACCTGATCGCGCACCTGCAACGTATAGCGCCCATCGACGAAGATCGCGGCGCCCAGAGTCGAACCAGCGTCCGCCAGCACCACCGCCGTCCCCGCCGATCCGCCAAATCCGGTCAGCCATTCCAGCCGCTGGGCATAGGCGCCGACATATTCGCTCATATGCTCATCTGAGATCGGCACCACGAAACCATCGAGGTTCTGGCGCTTCATTTCGGCGCGCAGTGCGATGAGGCGGGCTTGGTGGGTCGTTGGCATGTTGCTCTCCTTGGGCAAGCAACATAGATGCAAGTGATGACCAACGCCACCCACGCCTCGCCCCCGCCCCAATCTGCCTCGCTGGCCCCGCCAGTCGCCGCAAAGCGCCCCACCGTCACCACCCATCACGGTATCGCAGTGACCGATGATTACGCATGGCTGCGCGATCCCGGCTATCCAGAGGTGACCGACAAGGCGATCTTGGCGCATCTGGAGGCGGAAAACGCTTGGTTCAAGGCGCGCATGGCCCCGCAGCAGCCCAAAATCGACGCCCTGTTCACCGAAATGCGCGGCCGCATCAAGGAAGCCGACAAATCCGTGCCGCAAAAGGACGGCGATTACCTCTATTGGATCGAATATGAGGAAGGCGCCGAATATAAGAAATGGTGGCGCAAATCCGTGGGCGGCGGCGCGGACGAACTGATCCTCGACGAGGTTGCGCTGGCCGAGGGGCATGAATATTTCCGCCTCGGCGCGATATCGGTGTCGCATGATGGGCGGCTGCTGGCATGGGCGGTGGACGACAATGGCTCCGAACGCTTCACCGCGCGGGTCAAAGTGATCGCAACCGGCGAGGTGCTGCCCGACGAAATCCCCGGCACGCTGTCGGGCCTGATCTGGGTGGCGGGCGACCGGGGGCTGGTTTACTCCCTCGCCAACGAGCAATGGCGCACCGATAACGCCCGGCTGCACTGGCTGGGCCAGCCGATCACCGAGGACATCGAACTGTTCCACGAGGATGACGAGGGTTTCCGCGTCGGCGCCTCGCTGTCGGCCAACGAGGAATGGCTGATCCTCTCCACCGGCGACCACGAGACCAGCGAGTTGCGCTTGGTCCCCGCCGCCGATCCCTTGGCGGCGCCGGTGTTGGTGCGCGCGCGTGCAGCGGGGGTGGAATATGAAGTCGATGTGCGCGGGCAGACGCTGTTCATCCACACCAACGACACGCATGAGAACTTCCGCCTCGCCACCGCGCCCTTGGCAACACCGGGCGAATGGGCCACGCTGATCGAGGGCAGCGACGCCTTTTACCTCACCGGGTTTGAGCTGTTCCGCGATTTTTACGTGGTCGAGGGGCGGGTGCGCGGGCTGGATCAGATCGAGGTGCGATACTACGATGATCCCACAAGGATCGAACCGATCACCTTCCCCGAGGCCAGCTATGACGCCGGCCTTGCCGAGAACCCCGAATGGGCGGTGGACCGGCTGCGCCTGACCTATGAAAGCATGGTCAGCCCCGCCACCGTCTATGATTACCACGTCGCGGACAAGCGCCTCGAAGTGCTGAAGGTGCAGGAAATCCCCTGCGGTTACGACGCCGGCCTGTATGAAACCCAAAGGCTGGAAATCCCCGCGCGCGATGGGACATTGGTGCCGGTCAGCGTGGTGATGCGCCGCGACCGGGCTGACATGAACAACGGAAGTGCCGGGCCGCTGCATCTCTATGGCTACGGCGCCTATGGCATCGCGATTGCGCCGGGGTTTTCCACCACGCGGCTGTCCTTGGTGGACCGGGGCTTTGCCTATGCCATCGCGCATATCCGCGGCGGCGACGACATGGGCCGCGCCTGGTACAAGGGCGGCAAGCTGGAGCAGCGCACCAATGCCTTCAATGATTTCGTCGATGTGGCGCGGGGGCTCATCGCGCGCGGGATCACCGACGAGGGGCGGATCAGCATCTCTGGCGGCTCCGCCGGCGGCGAGTTGATGGGCGCGGTGATCAACAGCGACCCGGCCCTGTGGGGCGCGGTGGTGGCGCATGTGCCCTTTGTCGATGTGCTGGCGACGATGCTCGACGAAACCCTGCCCCTCACCCCCGGCGAGTGGCCCGAATGGGGCAATCCCATAGAGGACAAGGCGGCGTTTGAATTGATCCGCAGCTATTCGCCCTATGATCAGCTGCGCGCGCAGGCCTATCCGCCGCTGATGGTGACGGCGGGGCTGAACGATCCGCGTGTCACCTATTGGGAGCCGGCGAAATGGGTGGCGCGGCTGCGCGAGCTGAAAACCGATGCGAACGAGTTGATCCTGAAGACCAATATGGGCGCCGGCCACGGCGGCAAATCGGGCCGTTTCGAGGGCCTGAAAGAAACCGCCGAGGAGTTCGCCTTCATCCTGTGGCAGTTGGGGGTGGAGGGATAGCTCATGCGCTGGCGCGGCATTGATTGGTCAGATTCCCATTTCGGCTACATCTTATTGACGATCCTGCTAATCATTGGGGTGCCCGTCGTTCTTTGGTTCATATGGTGGATTGCTCACGGTGCCCCACTGCCATGAGCAACCGCTTCACCCTCACCTTCACCGCCGCCGCTGAGCACATCGACGTCATGGGACACGTCAACAACGCCGTCTGGGTGCAATGGATGGAGGCCATCGCCACCGCCCATTGGCAGGCCGACGCCGCGCCCGAACACCTCGCCGCCTATGCCTGGGTGGTCACCCGGCACGAGATCGATTACCGCGGCAATATCGGCGTGGGGACAAGCGTGCTGGCCGAAACCTTCATCCCCGAACCACCGCATGGCGCGCGCTTTGACCGGCACATCACTTTCCACGCGATAGGGCCGGACGGCGCGCCCACCGGCAGGCCTCTGGTCTCAGCGCGCAGCACATGGGCGATGATCGAAATCGCCACGGGTCGCCTCACCCGCGTCGCCCCCGACATCGCCGCCCCATTTGCGCCACAGGGTGGATGGACAAAAACTTAACAATTAGGCGCCTCCGCATGCATCTGCCCCTTGCAACGCCGAATCGATCCGCTAGGCATAAGGCCGTGATTATCGCGCAAGCATCTTTCCCGATGGCCCCATGGGCGGCTGTGCCCACCTGCGCGCCGGCAAACGATCGATGAACGGCGCCATTTTCGCATTGGTCGCATGTTTCCTCGCCACCATCGGTGCGCGGGATCAGATGTTGCTGGCGGCGCTGACGGTGCGGCAGGGCTGGCGGACATCGCTGGTGGTGATGGCATTGGCGACCGGGGCCTTTGCATCGGCGATCGCGGCCTTTGTCGCGCTGGAAGGGGTTGGCCTGTTCAACCACAAGGTGCAGCTGATCATTGCGATGCTGGGGCTGGGCATGGCAGGAGGGGAATCGCTGCTGCGCCGCCCACGCCGCATTCCTGACGAGCCGACGAATTCTCTGTTTGCGGCGATGCTGGTGTTGCTGGCGGATCAGATCACCGATCCGGCGCGGTTCATTATCGTTGCCTTCGCGATTGAAACGGGTGAGCCGATACCGGCCGCCTTGGGCGGGATGATGGGCTGCGGTGCGGCGCTGGTGCTGGGTACCTTCAACGCCGAGAGACTGGTCCAGAGCAAGCACACAGTCCCCAACGCCCGGCGTCTGGCCGGAGTGCTGCTGTTGTTGGCCGCGATTGTCATATTTTTGTGGGACTTTTCGTGGTGGCGCGCAGCTGATCGCTTTCGCCGATCACAGTATCGGTTTTATTGCAGGGTGCAGATTGCCCTTTACGCGCTTATACCCTGTGTCACACCACACAGGAGAATCCCATGACCGGACATAACGCCACCGCCGCGCTCAACAACAGCCTGAATGGCCTGCTGGCTGATCTGTTCACGCTCTATCTGAAAACCAAGAGCTTTCACTGGCATGTGCGGGGGGCCAATTTCCGCGATCTGCATCTGCTGTTCGACGACCACGCCACCGAGATCTTCGCGCTGACCGACATTGTGGCGGAACGCGTGCGCAAGAATGGCGGCGAGACGCTGACCGGTATCGGCGCGATTGCCGCCGCGACCCGGTTGAAGGACCAGCCCAGCGCCAGCCTGAGCGCCGCCGCCATGGTTGCCGAACTGCGCGATGACAATGAAACGCTGATCGCCGCCCTGCGCGAGGTCAAATCCGCCGCCACGCAGGCGGGCGACAACGCCACCGAGGGCGCCGCCGACGACTGGACCGATCAGGCACAGCAGCGGGTGTGGTTCCTCAACGCCACGCTGGGCTGACGCGCCCGCGTACGCATAGCTTTGCCGCATAGCTTTGCAACGTGGTTTCCCGCCGCGCGCGGCAATGCTATGCGAGGGCGCATGACCCATATCCGCATCATCGAAGACGCCAGCGACGCCGCCATCGCCGCATGGCTGGCAGAGCGCCTGACCGCCGCACTGGCCGCAACACCCGGCGAAATCGCCATCACCCTGCCGGGTGGCTCGACGCCTTTCCCGATCCTTGGCGCGTTGGCGGGCGGCGGCATGTCGTTTGCGCGCATCGCGGTGTGGCCGGGCGATGACCGCATCGTTCCAGAAGACCACGCCGCCAGCAATGTCGGGCGTATCCGCGCCGCGCTGGAACCGCTGGGAGCACGCATCGTTCCCCTGACCGAGGGGACCAAGCCGCCGCATTTCGCCCTCAGCTGGCTGGGGATGGGGGCGGACGGGCATATTGCCTCGCTGTTCCCCAATACCGATCCGCGCGCCGATGCCCCCAGCGAGGTGCTCCGCCTCACCCCCGACCCACTGCCGCCCGAGGCGCCTTTTGACCGTCTGTCGCTGACCATCCCGTCGCTGATCGCAGCGGACGAGATGATGATCGTCATCCGCGGCGCCGACAAGCGCGCGATCTTTGACGCCGCTCTGGCCGGGCAAAGCGACCTGCCCATCGCCCGCCTGCTGAAGGCCGTGCACGCCAACGTCACCTGCTTTTGCTGAACCTGCCCGGCCTGCTGCCCGCGCCGCTGCACAGGGCGGGCCTGCGCGCCGCACATACCTTACGCAAAATCTGGTGGCGCATCGCCAAGCCCCGCCTCAATGGCTGCCGGGTGCTGGCGCGTGATGGGGCGGGGCAGCTGCTGCTGATCCGCCATTCCTATGGCACGGGGGCGTGGATGCCCCCCGGCGGCGGCGTGGACCGGGGCGAGGACCCCGTCGCCGCAGGCCGGCGCGAATTGGCCGAGGAGGTGGGGTTGGAACTGCACGGCGCGCGGATGATCGCCAGCTCCGAGGACACTCTGCACGGTGCCGGCAACGCGGTGCATATCATCGCCGGGCGGGTGACGGGCCCGGCGCGCCCCGATGGCCGCGAGATCATCGAGGCCGGCTTTTTCGCGATGGACGCCCTGCCCCAGCCTCTGGCGCGCGGGTTGGAGGAGCGGCTGAGCGAATGGCTGGCCTTGGCGGATGAGGGAGGCGGATGAATATGCGCAATTACGCCATGGTGCTGTGTGCGGCCCTGTCGGCCTGTGCGGCGCCGCTCATATTGCCGCCGCCGCCTGCCCACCCCAACGGGCAAGCGCTGTGGCAGATCGTCAGTACCCGCTGCCTGCCCGATCAACAAGCCAACGCCCGCCCCGATCCTTGCGCGGCGGTGGCGGTGGGCGATGGTGCCGCGCGCGGCTACGCCGTGCTGAAGGACCGCAGCGGGGCCAGCCAATATCTGGTGATGCCAACCCGGCTGATCACCGGCATCGAGGACCCCGCCCTGCTGGAACTCGATGCGCCCAATTACTTTGTGCCGGCGTGGGCGGCGCGCCGTCTGGTGGAACAAAGGCTGGGCCTGCCCCTGCAACGCGAGGACGTCAGCATCGCGGTCAATTCGCGCTATGGCCGCTCGCAGGATCTGCTGCATCTGCATGTCGATTGTCTGTGGAGCCATGCGCGTGACCTGCTGCACACCGCGCTGCCCGGCATTGGCCGCCGCTGGAGCGCCCCGACGCTGATGTTGGCCGGTGCCCCCTATCGCGCCATCCGTATCGACGGCGAGGATGCCCCTGCCGAAAATCCGTTCCGCGTGCTGGCGCGGGGGCTGCATGTGCCGCCGGGCGAAATGGGCGCATGGACGCTGGTGCTGGTGGGGGCGGATTTTCCCGATGGCAAGCCGGGCTTTGTGCTGCTGGCGACGCGCGCCGATGTAGCAAAGGGCCAGAACGGTTCGGGCGAGGATTTGCAGGACCATAGCTGCGCCGGGCCTGCCCAGATCCCCTCAACAAAACCGCGCCCCTAAACAAACGGCGCCCCCCCTTTCGGAAGAGCGCCGCCTGTATTCCACGGATCAAACGATCAGAACGCCACCGACAGCGACGCGATGAACGCACGCGGAGGGCTGACCTGCGCGGTGGTGCCGCCAGTCTGCAACGCCGTGGTCGATTCAGCGAAGTTGCCGACATACAGCGTGTTGAACAGGTTGGTGACGTTGAACTGAAGGTATGACTTCTCTGGCAGGCCAATCGACTTCAGGTTGAAGCGCACATCGGCGTCAACCACGGTGTATTCCGGGGTCTTTGCCGGGTACACTACTGCTCCGTTGGCCACCAGCGCGTTGCCCGACGACACCAGCGCCACGTTTTCATCGTTCAGGAAACGCGAGCCGGTGTGCTTGACTTCCAGACCCAGAACCATCGGGCCTTCCTCAGCCTGGAAACGGCCACCCAAGGTGTACTTCGGCGGACCGGACTCGAACTTTCCGCCGGTTTGCAGATAGGCCTCGTTGCCGACGCAAGTGGTCATACCCGACGTAATCGAAAGCGCGCTGGCGGCGGCACATGTGGTCTGGGCATCAACGTTGCTCTGGATCTTCGAATGCAGCCACGAACCGAACAGATAACCCGAAACCTTGGGCGTAAACCTGTATTGCAAATTAGCATCAATGCCATAGCGGTTTACAGTGCCAAGGTTCTGATAGAACGTTGACTGCGTGATCGCGTCATAGGAAGAACCCAGACGGTTGGTATAATGCGTGTACCACAGGTCAACCTGTGTGCTCAGCTTGCTGGTGTTGTAGCGATAGCCCAGATCGAAGTTGTCGGTCTTTTCGACCTTAGGCTCGATCCCGGATGTGCCCTGCGGGAAATAGAACGAAGGGTAAAGCGCGGTGGTCTGCGGCGCCGACATGCCCTTTGAATAGTTAAAGAACAGCTCGCCGGGGTTCGCCATTTTGTAGGTGAAGCCAATATTAGGCAGCACCGCGCTGTAGTTATACACGCGGGTCTGCGGTGCGGCGACACCCGAGGCAACACCGGTGGTGGCGTTATAGGAATAGATATTCGCCGGCAGCGCCGCATAGGCCGCCGCCGAGGCGCCAAAGGCGCAGGTAACGCTGCTGCTGCTGCCCGCCGCGTTGCGGGTGAAGCAATAATTGGTCAGCTCGCGGTGCATGAAGGGCGCGCGAACGCCGATGGTGGCGGTCAAGCGGTTGTCGAGGAACTTGCCCTTATATTCGCCGCCGATCTGGTTCAGCTGTGCGATGGACTCGGTATCGCGCTTCTGGATCGGGTTGCCATTGCTGTCCAGCACCGGCGCATCGACGGGGTACACATTGGCGGCGCTGCCGTCGGCGTTGACATAGCCCATCTCGCCGCTCTGCGTGATGTCCGAACGGGCATAGGCATAGGCCACACGCAGCGTCTGCGTCGGCGACACATCATAACGCAGCGATGTGGTCAGCGCGACACGGTGCGTCTTGGTTTCAGACGGCGCCAGCATCGTCACCTTGTCCAGCATGTCGCCGTCGCCGTTCAGATCCTTGCCGAGGTAGTAGGTGCCGTTGATGAAGCCGGTCGCGGTGGTATCCGCCGCGCCCACCGCCGAGGCGGGGGCGTAACCCTCCGACGCGGTAACCGTGCCGCCGCCATTGGCCTTGGTGAACTGATACGAAGGGTCTGCCGTCCACACCAGTTTCGGCGACAGCGTCACCTTCATCGCGGCGCGGATGTTCATCAGGTTTGCGGGGTTGTCGCGGTAATCAAACGCCGTGCCGCAACCGCTGGCCGCCGGTGCATCCGCATGGCCCGCAATGGCAGGCGACAGCGTGCAAGGCGTAAAGCTGTAATAGGCCTGGCTATAGTTGCTGGGGAAATACTGCAGGCCCAGGCCCTTGTCGGTTGCCAGCGGCACATTCGAAATCGGGTCTGAACCCGAAAACTGGTTGCGCAGCACCACATAAAAACCCGCCAGCGAGATGAAATCGCCATTGCCGCCCAGTGGCTGATAGATCTTGCCGTTGAACTCGTGCTTACGGATCTTGGCGTAATTGTCGTAAGGCGACTCGTTGTACGCCTTGCTGGCCGAAACCCATGCCTTGGTGCCGCTGGCGTTCAGCGCGCCGGTTTCCAGCATGCCGAACACGCGGTAATAATCATCGCTGCCCAGACCGCCGACGAATTTGGCGCCCATCTTGTCCGACGGCATGTGCGAGGTAAAGTTCACCGTCGAGCCCGATGCCGAGGAGGTGGGGCTGTCCACATCGGTGGTGCCCAGGTTCACGGTGACCTTGTCGATCACTTCGCTGTCGAGCAACTCGCCCGAATAGAGCGCGCCATTGCCATCGTCGTTCAGCGTCACGCCGTCGAAGGTTTCCGAAATGCGCGTCGCGTCAAACCCGCGGATGAACAGCGTGCCCGAGGTGCCGCCGTAAGGGTCGGCGTTGGTGAAGCTGACGCCCGGCAGATAGTTGATCATGTCGTTCAGCGACTGACCCGGCACCTGATGCTGGATCCACGCTTGGTTCAGCTCGCCCTTGGCTTTGGACGAATCAGGCGAGACGACGCCGCCAATGCCTTTTTCGGACTTGGCGGTAACGACGATTTCCTTGTCGAAATCCAGCGTACCGGTTGACTGCGCGAAGGCAGGTGCGGTGATGCCCACTGCCAGTGTGATGGTGCTGGCTGCCCACGCCAGATTGGCAAGGCCCAGTCGAGTAAAGCGACGCATGAGAACACCCCATTTTTGCAAAAACTGAATGCCGCCAGCTTCGGGCGATTCCCGAAACAGGCATCCACTGACGAAACCGTCAGCACAGTTTGGTCCCAAGCACTTCAAAGTGACATTCTCTTGACAATGCAAGCCAACCCCGAGCGAAACCGTCGGGGCGAGGGTCTTTTTTGTTGCGTTGCGGCATTTGTGTCACGCAAATGCCGCAGCCAGCCGGGTGTTAGGCCCTATTTCAGGATTTCGGCGATGGCGTGGGCGCTGGCGGGGTCGTCGATGGTGGCGGGAACCTCCCAAACCTGCCCATTGGCGATCTTGCGCAGCAGATTGCGCAGGATCTTGCCCGACCGCGTCTTGGGCAGCGCCGGCACCATATAAGCGGTCTTCAGCGCCGCCACCGCGCCCAGTTCGGCGCGCACGGCGGCGATCATCTGCTTTGCCATCACATCCGCGCTGGCGGCGCCGTTACGCGCCACGACAAAGGCCACCGGCACCATGCCCTTGATCGCATCGTCCACGCCGATCACCGCGCATTCGGCGACGCCATCCTGCCGGGCGACGATCTGCTCCATCTGGCCGGTGGACAGGCGGTGGCCGGCGACGTTGATGATGTCGTCGGTGCGGCCCATGATGTGGAGGAAACCTTCCTCATCAAAGAAGCCCGCATCGCCGGTTTCATACCAGCCGGGAAAGCTGGCGAAGTTCTTCTCAAACCCGGCATGATTGTTCCACAGCGTGCGGAATGCGCCGGGGGCCAGCGGTTCGGCGATGGCGACAAAGCCGCTCTGCCCGGCGGGCAAGGGCTTGCCGTCGTCGGACAGCACCGCGAATTGAAAGCCCGGCACCGGAAAGCCCGCGCTGCCACGCTTGCGCCGCAAATCGCCCATGGCGACGCAGCTGGCGATGGCGGGCCAGCCCAGCTCGGTCTGCCACCAGTGGTCGATCACCGGCAGGCCCGAGTGTTCCTCCAGCCAGCCGATGGTGTCGGGGTCGGCGCGTTCGCCGGCGAGGAAAATGGCACGGGCGCCAAGCGTGCCGATCTCCTTCAGGAATGTCGCATCCGGGTCTTCCTTGCGGATCGCCCGGATGGCGGTGGGGGCAGTGAAGAATGCCTTCACATTGTGGCGAGTGATGGTCCGCCAGAACGTGCCGGCATCCGGCGTTCCCACCGGCTTGCCCTCAAACAGGACGGTGGCCGCCCCCACCAATAACGGGGCATAGGTGATGTAGCTGTGGCCGACGACCCAGCCCACATCGCTCGCGGCCCAGAATGCGTCGCCCGCGCCGATGCCGTAAATATGCGCCATCGACCAAGCCAGCGCCACCGCGTGGCCGCCATTGTCGCGCACGACGCCCTTTGGCGTGCCGGTGGTGCCCGAGGTGTAGAGGATATAGAGCGGGTCCTCCGACGCGACCGGAACGCAGGCCGGCACCGGGGCGTTCGCGGTTTGGGCGCGCAGGGCCGCCCAGTCGATGTCGCGCGGGGCGTGAATGTCGCCGGCCTGGCGGTCGCGTTGCAGCAGGACGACGTGGTCTGGCTGGTGCTTGGCCAGCTTCAGCGCCTCGTCCACCATGGGTTTATAGGCGATGGTCCGCGCGCCCTCGATCCCGCAGGAGGCCGCCAGCACCAGCTTGGGCGTGGCGTCGTCGATGCGTTTGGCCAGTTCCAGCGGCGCAAAGCCCCCGAACACCACCGAATGCACCGCCCCCAGCCGCGCGCAGGCCAGCATGGCGAACATGGTTTCGGGCACCATCGGCATGTAAATGACAACGCGGTCGCCCTTGCCAACGCCCAGATGCGCCAACATCGCGGCGACGCGGCCCACTTCGTCCAGCAGGTCTTTGTATGAAAATTTGCGGATCGTGTCGGTGACGGGGCTGTCGTAGATCAGCGCGATTGTCTCGCCCCGCCCCGCCGCCACATGGCGATCAAGGCAATTGTGGCAGGTGTTGAGCGTCGCGCCAGGGAACCAGCCACCCGCCTCATCGTAAGCTTTGGATGGCGGTGAGGCCCATTCGATCGCCTTGGCGGCGCGCCCCCAGAAAGTTTCCGGATCGGAAATGCTTTCCCGCGACGCTAGCGAATAGGCCTCACTCATTGTTTTACCTCTTATATTTACCGGAAAGTTTTGGACAGCATCACGATGGAGGGGTCGCCTTCGATCGCCGAAGGGGTAAAGCCCTTTTCGCGCTCCAGCTCGATGGCGGCGTGGTTGTCGCGGCTCTCGATGGCCATGACGCGGCGGACACCGCGGCGCTGCGCCTCGTTGCTCAGCATGTCGAGCATCGCCCAGCCCACGCCCTTGCCCTTATAGGCCTCGTCGATGGAAATGGCGACTTCGGCGGTGTCGAGCGCGGCGTCGCAGGCCAGCAGGCCGGTGGCGACCAAGGCGCCGTTCGATGCGTCAAAGCCGAGGAAGCTCTCGCTGCGGAAATGGTCGGCGTGGATCAGCGGTTCCAGCTGATTGTGGCTGACGTGGTTGGCAGCGGTAAAGAAACGGAAACGGCGATCCTCGTCGCTCACCCGGTCGAACAGCGCGGTCAGCGCGGCCTCGTCAGCCTCGGTGGCGGCGCGGACGTCGATGGCCAGACCCGAACGGGTTTTCAGGCTGATGGGGGCGGGAATGGTGTTGGTGGTCATGGTATAAAACTCCGTGTGCGGTTGGCAATTTCGCAGTTGCGATATTGCAGTTGCACAAAGGGCGGTGCCTTGCCTTGACTTGGAACAACAATCTGTTCGAAAACCAAGCCAAGGCACCGCAGGAGGCGTCTTTAGTCGATGGTACGCTTGAAGGTTTCAGGCAGAATGAACAGCCCGATCAGCACCGTCGCAGCCGCAATGATCACCGGATACCACAGGCCATAGTAGATGTTGCCATTGGCCGCGACCATCGCGAAACCAATCGCCGGCAGCATCCCGCCCAGCACGCCGTTGCCGATGTGATAGGGCAGCGACATCGAGGAGTAGCGGATCTTGCTGGGGAACAGCTCGACCAACATCGCCGCGATGGGGGCGTAAACCATCGTCACCAGCAGCACGAGGTAGAACAACAGCGCCACAACCAGCGGCTTGTTGATCGCGGCAGGGTCTGCCTTGGCAGGATAGCCAACCGAGGCCAGCGCACCCTTGACGGCAGGCTTGGCTTCCACGGCGGGCTTGGCAGGCTCGGTCGCGGTGGCGGGCTTGGCGGCTTCGGCCTTGGCGGCAGGCTTGCCAACCACCGCAGCGGTAAAGGCCGCAATCGCCTTCTTCTTGTCTTCGCCCGTCACCTTGGAAGGATCGGGAGCGACAATGGTCGTCGCGCCGATGGCGATCGAGGCGACTGTGCCGGCAGGCGCATCCACGTTATTATAATTCACGCCGCTGCTGGCGAGAACCTTCTTGATGATGTCGCAGCTGGTGCCATCGAACTTGGAAATGCCGGTCGGGTCAAACTGCGAGGAACATTCCGCAGGGTTGGCCGTCACCGTCACCGGGGCCGTCGCCAGCGCCTTGGCAAGCGCGGGGTTGGCGGCTTCGGTCAGCATGTGGAACACCGGGAACATCGTCAGGGCGGCCAATGTGCAGCCGGTCATGATGATCTTCTTGCGGCCGATCCTGTCCGACAGACTGCCCATCACCAGGAAGAACGGCGTGCCCAGCAACAGCGCGAAGATGGTCAGTTCGTTCGCCGTCAGTTCTTCAACATGCAGCATCTTGGTGAGGAAGAAGAAGGAATAAAGCTGCCCCGTGTACCACACCACAGCCTGACCCATGATGGCGCCAAAGAAGGCGGTCAGCACGATCTTCAAATTGCTCCATTGGCCGAAAGCTTCGGACAAGGGCGCCTTGGAGCCGGTGCCTTCTTCCTTCATCTTGGTGAAAACCGGCGATTCATGCAGTTTCAAACGCAGATACAGACCCACACACAGGAACAGACCCGACAGCAGGTAGGGAATCCGCCAGCCCCAATCCTTGAACGCGGCCTCACCGATACCCGTATCGGGATTGCGCACCAGAATCACGATCCCCAGCGCCATGGCCAAGCCAAAGGTCGCGGTGATCTGAATCCAGCTGGTGTAAAGCCCGCGCTTATTCTCTGGCGCGTGCTCGGCAACATAGGTGGCCGCGCCGCCATATTCGCCGCCCAAGGCAAGGCCCTGAATCATACGCATGGTCACCAGCAAAATCGGCGCCCAAACGCCTGCCGTTTTATACGTAGGCAGCAGACCAATCGAAAAAGTCGAAAGACCCATCACCACCAGCGTGATGATGAAAGTATAACGACGGCCAAACAAATCGCCGATGCTGCCAAACACCAGCGCGCCAAACGGACGCACGATAAAGCCCGCCGCGAAAATCAGCAGCGACATGATCATGCCGGTGGTGGGGTTCAGCCCGGTCAGGAACTGCGCGGCGAAGATACCCGCCACCAGACTGTAAAGGTAAAAATCGTACCATTCAAACACCGTACCCAGCGACGAGGCCAGAATGACCTGCGTTTCGCTTTGGGTAACCTGATGGTGTTTGGGCACACTCTCACTTAAGACATTGTCCCAAGTTTCCATGGCTTACTCTCCTTTTCCCCGTTCGTGCGGAGCTTTTGTTAAAACATTTCCGCATGCCCGCAGAATTGCCGACATGCGATAATAGTTTGTCTTTGTTACATTTGTGCGCGGGGCCTGCCGGGGCCAACCCCGCGCACAAATCTAAGTCTTAAAACTTGACGCGAACACCTGTGTAAAGACCGGTCTGGCCTTGGCTGCCTTGCGTGCCCGAACCGGCACCACCCTGGTTACCTGCATAGCCCCATGCCAAGCCATTTGTAACCTGAGAGTAGTTGATACCGGCATAGACATCGACATGCTTGTGGACAGGCTTGTCAACAACCAGAGAGGCCTCGTGGAAGCTGCCCGCGCAGAGCAGACCGGCGCCCGAGCAACCTGCCGCCGTGGTCAACGTGTTGGGGTCAAGGCCAATCGCCCAGCTGTTCTGATGGGCGTTATAATAGGCCGCCGCAACGCTCATACCCTTGGGCAGAACATAGCGCAGGCCAACCCATTCGAAATCATACTTGGCGGTTTGCGTGATGTCGATACCCAGATCGGCCAGATAACCGCCCTGTGCATAGGCCACGGTGCTGTCGTTGGCGACATTGGCGTGTGCCTTTTCAAAGTGGCTGTATCCGGCATAGAGCGTCAGCTTGCTCTTGTCAGCAAAGTCAAAGCCGTATTTGCCAACGACACCATAGGTGGTGTTCTTCGACATAAAGGCAGCAAGCCCGGCACCAGACAGCGGGTTGGGGCCATTGTCGTATGAACTGCGAAGATTAAGCGCGGCATCTTCCTTCTCATAGAACACGTCCAGCGACAGGCCGCCCAGATTACCACCGATATTGCCGCCATAGGCCTTGCCCGGCATGCCGCTGTCGGCAGAAGGACCTGCATATTGGGCAACCAGATGGAACTGCGGTGTGGCATAGGCATATTTGATGGTGTTATCCCAACGCGATGCGCCCGTGCTGCCCGCACCGCCCAAAGTACCCGAGAAGCCCAGGAACGAGAACGCGGGCGCATAAGACTGCGGATCATACCCCGCCAGCAAAGCCAGCACCGGAGCGTTTTGGCGACCAAAGGTCAGCGTGCCATAGGTCTTGCTGGAAATCCCGCCGAACAGGCCGCGGTTGAACAATTGGCCGCACAGGGCCGAATCAAGATTGCCGTTCTGCGTTGCCGGCGCCGCAGGCGAACCCACACCGCTGTTCTGCGCCAGCGATTTGCAGGTATCCATAATCTGGCCCGACAACGGCACAATGCCGATTTCGGCCTGCGCAATCAGATGCATATCGGCATTGATTGCCTCATCCGCCTTGATGCCGACCTTGGAATATTCCATCCCATTCTCGGTCACCATGGTCTGCGAGCCATTGAAATTACGAGTGGTGGTAAAGGCCGAATATTCAGGACCATAGGTGCTGCTAGTCGGCACGCCAGAGGACTGATAACCCAGCCCAACGTCAATCGTGCCATATACAGAAACGCCCGCAATAACGGGCGTATCGGCATGGGCCGCCGTGGCACAGGCCAGACTGGCGGCAATCGCTGAAACGGCAGTCAGGCTGAATTTGGGGTTGAAACGCATTTCCCTCTCCTTGGACATGATTCCCGCTGTCGTCGCGGGGTGCCATATGGATCGGCGCTGAACGGCCCCGGCAACAGCCTGACAAAGGTCTTAGGCCTAATACCATTGTCTAAGGCGCAGACTCACGGGGGGCGGAGTATGCTGCACCCAAACACAACAACTGATTTTCAGGAGAGGCGTGCCATGGTCCAGTCCAAACACCCAGTCCCCGCCGAATGGTCCTCCCGGGCCTACGTCGATGCGGCGGGCTATGCGGAGAAGTATCGGCGCTCGATTGAGGAGCCGGAAGGGTTTTGGCGCGAGGAGACCGACCGGCTCGACTGGATCAAGCCTTGGACAGAGCTGAACAAATGCAGCTTTGACGAAAAAGATTTCGGCATTCGCTGGTTCGCCGATGGCACGCTGAACGTTTCCGCCAACTGCATCGACCGCC
>Ga0316221_1000773_pt1 | contig 38049 bp, 63 predicted proteins | sample TBH18007metaG_FD_206003 | JGI IMG/M metagenome (GOLD analysis project Ga0316221, IMG submission 206003) | Freshwater microbial communities from Trout Bog Lake, Wisconsin, USA - TBH18007 | ecosystem: Environmental > Aquatic > Freshwater > Lake > Hypolimnion/Profundal zone | place: USA: Wisconsin... | reverse complement strand
ACCCCTGCCCGACTATTCAAGCCATTGAAGAAGGTTTGAAATGATTGAACACATCCTTGCTGAACGCCAAGAGCAATACGGTGATGCCAAGGAAAACTTCACCAAAATCGGGCTTATGTGGAGCCTTGTTCTTGACCAAAAGATAGTCATTGAGCCTGAGCAAGTTGCTCAAATGATGATTGCCCTTAAATTAGTCCGATTAAGCGCAAATCCTGAGCATGAGGACTCTTGGCTAGACATTGAGGGTTACGCCAAACACGGACTTGCTATAATAAACCCAACCGACAACTAAGGAGGTTCAGAAATGAACGCACTTAACAACGGAGGCACAGCCATCGAAGTTCTAGTCAGGGGAGAGATTGGCTACTAATAGAGTTAAAGAGGCGCTTCCTTTTAATAGCCGCACTTGCGGTAGGAATAGCGTTTGCAACACCAGCCATAGCTCTTGAACCTCAGATGAAGCTAATAGAGAAATTTGGACATCAGCCTCGCGCTTATGCCAAAACTCTTGTACCTTCTAAAGAGTTCAGTTGCCTGGATAAACTGATACGACTTGAGAGCCATTGGAATACTAGGGCTAGAAACCATAGTTCAGGGGCTTTTGGTATTTTTCAGTTTATGCCGCACACTTGGGAAAATTACGGTTATATCAAAACGACTAACCCAATTATCCAGGTACAAGCGGGGCTTAGATATATCAAGGTTCGGTATGGAAATTCATGCCAAGCCTACGCCTTCCATCTTAATCATGGTTGGTACTAGATTTCATACTAGCCGTTCCTAGTATGAATACGAGGGGGTTGAGCGCAAGCCGCTCCCCCCTCACTTAAATTACAATGGTGTAAGATAACCGCGTGACCACAATCTTAGCCAAGATAACTCCTACTAGAGTTCATATTGCCGCAGACTCTTTAGTAACAGCTACTCGCAAGTATTCACATCCACAAATGGCAAAAATTGTTGAACGCGGCCCATACATTATTGCGGGAGCCGGAGAGAGCGCGGCTTGCGACATCATTCAGCACATTTGGAAACCACCTGCACCAATCGCAGCAGACAGAGCAGACTTGTATCATTTTATTGTTAGCCGAGTTGTGCCGTCAATGAAACAATGCTTCAAAGATAATGACTACAAATGGGATGATGATAAAGATGATGAAACTAAGTTTGCTTTTCTTATTGCGATTGGTGGCGAGGTTTTTGACATTGCTGATGATTTTGCCGTTTGTCTTGATTCTGATGGCATATACGGCATTGGAAGCGGAAGTTCGCTGGCTATTGGCGCTCTTAAAGCTGGCGCGAGCATTAAGAAAGCGTTAGAGATAGCCGCCGATAAAGACCCATACACGGCAGCACCATTTATTTATTTTGAGCAGGAGCGATGGACAGTAAAATAGCTGAAACAGTATTAGCCAGGGCAAATGGTTATTGTGAGAGATGCGGTAAGCCGTCATCGGATTTAGCCCTTCATCACCGCAAATTAAAAAGTCGAGGGGGCAAGGATGAGGTCAGCAATCTTGTTGGCGTATGCCATCCCTGCCACAATTTAGGCACAGATTCCATCCACCTCAACCCAACGAAGGCTACGGTCAAGGGGTGGATGGTTCCTACTTATGGAGATACGGAGAAATACCCGTTACACCTGCCTGATAGTAGGATTGTTAGACTAGACAATGAAGGCAACTACATAGATATAGAGGGCGAATCATGGCAAGAGTTGAAGTAACAGGCAATGTCGGCACAGATGCCGAAATTAAATTTATTAAAGGCGCTAACGGTGAGTTTGCCGTTACATCATTTTCATTAGCTGAAACCCCACGCGAACGCAGAGGTAGCGAATGGGTAGATGGCGAAACTGTTTGGTATCGCATTTCTATATCAGGTAAAGATGCCGAAAGCGCAACTGAAATTAAAAAAGGTGACAAAGTTACTGTTATTGGAAAACTTAAGGTTTCAACTTATCAAGCCAAAGATGGAACAACCAAGGTAGGTATTGAAATCAAGGCTGAAGAGTGGGGAGTTAAACCTAAAGCAAAATACGCACAACCTAAGCCACAGGCTGAAACAGACTCATTTTGGAACTCCTAACCTCTAAAGAGGTATGCGAACTTCTTAGCATTACCCACAACAACCTTCACCAAATACAACATCGCGGTCATTTGCGTTGGGTAAAAAAAGAAGGCAAGCTTGTCTTTTATAGCCGCGAACAGGTAGAGGCATTTAAGGCTAAACGCAATAAATGAAATGTGCCAACTGTAAAAAGTTTCAGGATTACTCAATTTGCGATAACTGCTGGCAATACGCCATGTCGCAACTAGAGAAGTTTCCTGCTTGCTATACAGAACTTGAGTCTGAACTTTTACCCACTAAAGGTTACGGTGAACGCGTGTCGGGAAGCGGTGAGTCATCACCCATTCCTGTAAAGTTAGAAACGCTACACCTACGCACCGGAGGGATTAGTCGGCCACTTATGGAACATGAAACTAAAATGCGCTCTATACGCCAGGAAACCCGCATTACATTTCGCGGTGAAGAGTTAAACAAAATTACCATGACGGTTGAATACATCTTAAAGCGTTCTGAGTGGGCGCGTACCGATTACCCTGATGCAGATAAACTTGCCACAACAGTCATTACAACGGCGCACAAAATACAATTTGTTCTAGGTCATAAATCAGATGAGATCACTATTGGCAGATGCCCTACTATCGGACAAGATGAAAAGCCTTGCGGAGCTACTTTACGCATTAACCCTCAGCAACTAGATAGAACTTTTGAGATCAAATGCAGGGCGTGTGACACTATTTGGGACAGTAAGAAATGGCGATTGTTAGGAAAGATGATTGAGAGTCATTGACCTAGAATCAGCCGCCAAAATCTATAAAGTTTCCAAAGCCACAATTTACAGGTGGATTAAGGATGATAAGATTAAATCTATGAAATACAACGGCAAGAAGCATTACGACCTAGATGCCTTACAGAAGGCGCATGACTCCCGCCATCGGATTTGACATTTTCTAAAAGTATGAGAAACTGTGTCTTACATTGGAATTTCTGTGCTTGAGAAGGCTCCCCGACTAGAAAGAGCCGCCTCATGGTCATAGTTTCGGGCGATATAACCATCGCCGAAATTGACGAAGCAATAGGTTACCTCAATGACCGTCTAAAGATAGACGAGTACGGCAACCGCATGAATTGGCGCAAAAAACAAACTATTCAAGAAGCTATTGATGACCTTTTAGACGAACGCTTGAACCTTTCACAAATACGCTAAGATACTCAAATGTTCCTAAATGTAAGTAACCTATAATGGGTAACAAACTGCCTGAACCGGCTCAACTTGATACCGAGAACAAGGTCATGGACTTGCGTAGGCAAGGCTTTAGTTGGCGCAACATAGCCGAGCAAACAGGCTTCGCCAATCATTCAGGAGCTATGAAAGCCTATCGCCGAGCTATGGAACGCTATCAAAAAGAACCACGCGAGGATTTACAAAGAATTGAAGGCGAACGCTTAGACGATATATTCAACGCCTTCTTTGCTAAGGCGATTGCTGATTTAGACCCACAAGCCGCGATGATTGCTATACGCACCATCGAGTCCCGCGCTAAACTCTTTGGACTGAATGAACCAGTTAAAATTCAGAACGAAGTAACAGTAACGGATGGAGGCGATTTAGATGAACGAGTTAGACAGTTTGCCTATCTCATCGCCGAAGCCCGAACTGCTGCAATCGGATATACAGACAGCGAGCAGATTAGTTTGGGAGAGCATAGCCAGGCCGAATCAACTTCCGCCGACATCATTTCAGACTTGGCTGATTCTGTCGGGTCGGGGATGGGGCAAGACTCGAACGGGAGCGGAGTGGATAGTATTCCAAGCCCTGAGTCAGAAGAAAACCCGTTGGGCGGTAATAGCTCGGACATCGGCTGACATACGCGATACCTGCTTTGAAGGCGAATCAGGACTTATCAGCGTTATCAAGCGGTATGGCATTTATGACGATAAAGCCTACAACCGCACAAACTACTCTTATACATTTGCTAACGGCTCACGCATTAAAGGATTCTCTGCTGAGGAACCTGACAGACTTCGTGGCCCTCAACATCATGGCGCTTGGTGTGATGAGTTAGCAGCTTGGCAATATGAAGATAGTTGGAATCAGCTTCAGTTCGGACTGCGCTTAGGCTCACACCCTCAAGTAGTAGTTACGACTACGCCTCGACCTACGAAGCTCATTAAAGATTTAATTAGCCGCGATACAACGCACATTACACGCGGTTCAACATTTGAAAACTCTGAAAACCTTTCGGAATCTGCTTTGCTTGAGATGCAGAACCGCTACGCTAATACGCGGTTGGGAAGGCAGGAGTTATTTGGGGAAGTCCTAGACGATAACCCTGGGGCGCTATGGAATCGCGCACAGATAGAGTCAGCTCGCATCAAGCCCGAAGAACTACCGGCACTTGTTCGTATCGTTGTAGGCATAGACCCTGCCGTTACATCAGGTGAGGATTCAGATTTCACAGGTATCGTTACTGCTGGCTATGCCGCTAACGGACACTATTACATTCTTTCCGACAAGACCCTCAAGGCAAGCCCTGATACTTGGGCAAGAGTGGCACTCAATGAGTTTGAACTACATAAGGCAGACCGCATCATCGCAGAAACGAACAATGGCGGCGATCTAGTAGTTCATCTATTACAGCAAGTAAATCCTAATGTGCCTGTTAAGAAGGTGACAGCCACGCGAGGTAAAGCAGTACGCGCCGAACCAATCGCATCGCTCTATGAGCAAGGTCGCGTTCACCATGTTGGCTACTTCTCTGAGTTAGAAGAGCAAATGTGTGAATGGGAGCCGGGTGTTTCTAAAGACTCACCTGACCGCATGGATGCAATGGTGTGGGCATTAACTGAGTTAAGCGAAGGCAGCGCAACACTCACATCTCTATCAAGCTTGGGCAAACTTTGTCCTGCTTGTTCTTTTCCCAACCTCAAATCTGCTGGCGTTTGTATGAAATGCGGCTCAACACTTTAGGAGAAATACATGACGGCTCAATCCCTAAGCCAAACTCCTGACCCACTCAACCTAGTCTTACGCCAAAACCAAGCATGGAACATTGGATTTAGTTACACCAATCCTGATGGCTCAACCGTGAATGTCACAGGCTATACACCACTCCTACAGTTCCGCACATCTGCGCTCGCCAAGACAACTGTTCTTGCGCTGACAACAGGTAGCGGTATTACCTTTCAAGCCAACGCACAACCACAGGTTCAAGTTGCAACTATCGTCAATGTAGCTCCTGGTAAGTACGAGTGGGATTGCGTACTACAAAGCTCTAGTGGCAATATCGTTTTAGGCGCAGGGTATGTTCAAGTGAACGCTGAGGTATCGCGTTGAGCGACATCATAAACATTCAAGCGACCACACCGGTCATAACTATTGCCCAGGCAGGACTTCGTGGTGTCCAAGGACTTACAGGTATCCAAGGTTCAGTTGGTATTCAAGGCTCTGTCGGCGTACAAGGCACTCAGGGAATCCAAGGTAATCAAGGCGTACAGGGAACACAGGGCGTACAAGGCGTTCAGGGAACTCAGGGCAATACAGGCTCTCAAGGCGCACAGGGCGTACAGGGACTACTTGGCTTGCAAGGTACAACTGGCGCACAGGGAACTACAGGAACCCAAGGCGCGACAGGTACACAAGGTTTGCTCGGACTACAAGGCACAACGGGCGCGCAGGGAACTTTAGGAACACAAGGAACTCAAGGCGTTCAAGGCCGCCAAGGTGTGCAGGGTACAACTGGCGTTGGAACTCAAGGTACAACAGGAACTCAAGGAGCAACTGGTACTCAAGGCACAACCGGTAATACTGGTAACACAGGTTCTCAAGGCATACAAGGTGCAACAGGTTTACAAGGCGCGACAGGAACTCAAGGCGCTACGGGTGTCACAGGTAATACTGGTTTGCAAGGAACCCAGGGTGTTCAAGGCGTTCAAGGTAATACGGGTATTCAAGGTAACCTCGGTATCCAAGGAACTACAGGTACAGGCGCTCAGGGTGTTCAAGGAAATACAGGAATACAAGGCTTTACTGGCGTTCAAGGTACACAAGGCGTTCAGGGTTTAGTCGGCCCATTAGCTTCTAACAACGCACACGCTTCTGCTCGTATGGCTACAACTGCCACTCTTGCTGCTACTTACACCGCAGGTACTTTAGGTGCTGATGGTGGTTATGGCATAGGCGCAACTCTTACTGCTACTAGCAATGGTCGTGGTTCAGTTGATGGAGTTTCATTTACTACTAATGATCGCGTACTTGTTAAGAATCAAACTACTCAAACACAAAATGGTATTTATGTAGTTACGCAACAAGGTTCAGGTTCAACTCCTTATATCCTTACTCGCGCAACTGATTACAATAACTCTGTTAATGGCGAAGTCGAATACGGCGATTTCCTTTATGTAGTTGCTGGTACAACGCAATCAGGTACTAACTGGATTGAAAACTCAATAGGTAGCCAATCTAACGGTTGGATTATTATTGGTACAGACCCAATTACTTTTGCTCAAACTGGTGGTATTGGCCCACAAGGAACACAAGGCTCAACAGGAGCTACAGGCGCACAAGGAATCCAAGGCACTACAGGAATTCAAGGTGCAGTTGGAACTCAGGGCGCAATCGGAACAACAGGTTCTACAGGTGCGCAGGGAACGACAGGCGCGCAAGGAATTACAGGTTCTACGGGTACTCAAGGAACGCAAGGAACTCTTGGTTTACAAGGTTTCACAGGCGCTACAGGTTCTCAGGGAACGACAGGTTCAACAGGACTCCAAGGTTTAATTGGTACGCAAGGTGTTCAAGGTGCGACAGGTCAAACAGGTATCCAAGGAACAACTGGCACAAACGGCTCTCAAGGAACTACTGGCTCAACAGGCGCGCAAGGTACTGCTGGTTCTAACGGAAGTAACGGCGCTCAAGGAACTACGGGTACACAAGGGCTAACAGGTTCTCAAGGAACTATCGGTACTCAGGGTGCTACGGGTACTCAAGGATTTGTTGGAACGCAAGGTGCTACTGGTTCACAAGGCACAACAGGCTTCCAAGGAACTACTGGCACACAAGGCTTTACAGGTCAACAAGGAACGCAAGGCTCACTTGGACTTCAAGGCATCCAAGGAACATTTGGATTACAGGGTACGCAGGGCCTTCAAGGTCAAGCAATTCAGGGAACCGCAGGAACAAGCGGAACTAACTACATTGTTGATTACCTCGATGGTGGCAATTCCATTCCAAACACAGACATTATTTACGATGCAGGAACTTCATCAACAACAACTTGGACTTACACCATTGATGCGGGTGCATCAACGGTCAGTTTCTAACTAGGAGATAAAATGACATCACGCCTACAACAACGCCGCGATACAGCCGCTAACTGGACATCAAACAATCCAACGCTTGCTAATGGCGAAATCGGTTATGAAACTGATACGAAGAAGTTTAAGATTGGCGATGGCTCAACCGCGTGGACTTCACTCTCTTACGCAGCAGCAGGAACAGTTACCTCTGTTACCGCAGGAACAGGTCTTACAGGCGGAACTATCTCAACATCAGGAACAATCGCCGTAGATACTTCTGTTGTTACTACTTTGACAGGCTCACAGACTCTTACTAACAAGACTTTGACATCTCCTGTTATTACCCAGGCAATCAACACTCAAACAGGAACTTCATACACCCTTGTTCTAAGTGACGATACTTCGCTGATTACTCTTGCTAACGCATCAGCAATCGCCGTAACAATCCCGCTTAACGCATCTGTGGCATTTCCTATCGGCGCTTGCGTTGACCTTGTTCAATTTGGCGCAGGACAGGTAACAGTTTCAGGAGCATCAGGTGTGACCGTTGTTTCAACTGGCGCGACATCAGCTACCCCAAAGACTCGCACACAGAATTCCGCCATAACTCTTCGTAAACTCGGAACAGACTCTTGGATTGCCATTGGGGACATAGCCTAAAATGTCATCTTCAATCGGCATATACGCCTCGCAAATATCGGGGCATTTAGTTACCAATAACTATTCATCTATTCAAACCGTAACAGTTGGCTCAGGTGGAGCAAGCAGTATTACATTTAGTTCTATTCCTAACACTTATACGCATTTGCAAATTAGGTCAATGTCCATATTTACAAACGCTCGTATGGATATTACTTTTAATGGAGATACTGGCGCTAATTACAGTTACCATTTAGTTCAGGGTGCTGGAGCAAGTGCTTATGCCGAAGGCTCAGGTAGTACAAATTCAATTAAAATTTGGCCCAACGGAAATGCAACTTCAAGTTCTTATCCTAACCTTGCAATTGTTGATGTATTAGATTATAAAAATATTTCAAAAAACAAAACAGCAAGAATTTTGAATGGGTTTGACCAAAATGGCTCAGGTATTATTTCTTTAAACTCAGGCGGTTGGTATAACACAAGTGCAATTACTTCAATAACACTTGCACCTAATACAGGTTCTTTTGCTCAATACTCTTCCTTCGCACTTTACGGGGTACTCTAATGGCTGCTAGTCCAACATATGTTCCTATTGCTACTACTACATTAGGTAGTGCTGCCGCTTCATATACTTTTTCAAGCATTCCATCTACTTATACAGATTTGGTGTTAGTAATAAGTTCACCTACAACTGGTATTGGGGCAAATTCTGCTATTCAAGTTGGTAATAGCACAATAGATACTGGAAGTAATTATTCTTTAACTCAACTATATGGCACAGGTAGTGCTGCTGCTTCTCAAAAAGGGTCTAATATAAATTTTGGATATGGCGGCGTTATTACTGGAACTGCTGTAGCAATTACTCATTTTTTAAATTATTCAAATACTAACATTTACAAAACTTGGCTTTCAAGAGGTTCTGCTCCAAGTAATTATATTGACGCAACAGTTTCAATGTGGCGTAGCACATCAGCGATAAATACTATTAAAGTTTATGGTGATTCAGGAACTTATGCAATCGGTTCAACCTTCACTCTTTACGGCATAGCCGCAGCATAGGAGATATAAATAATGGCTAATCCAACAATGACTCTTATCGGCTCACCAATCGTAGTAGGTTCAGGCGGTGTATCCAGCGTTACCTTTTCGTCTATTCCTGCTACTTATACGGATTTGGTTATAAAAGTTTCTGCTAAAGGCGCATCAAGCGCTTCCGAATTACGCATAAATTTTAATGGGTCAACATCTTCATTAACGGATAAAGTTTTGTATGGAGTAGGTGCATCAACAGTTGGTTCAAATAGTAGTTCTACAACCATTCGCGCACCGATGAATACAGTTCAGTTTACTAATATTGAATATTATGTTCCTAATTATGTTTCAAGCAATAATAAATCAACCTCTGTAGATGCGGCCAGTGAAGACAATGGCACAACGGCTAATGGTTTGTATTTGACTGCTGGTTTATGGTCAAATACTGCTGCAATTACATCTATAACTTTGCTGCCCGATACAGGCACTTTTGTCCAATACTCAACCTTTTACCTTTACGGCATAGCATCCAGTTAATACCTATTAAAACTAACTAAGGAGAAACAAATGGCAGATACACCACAAGCAGTAGAAGTAAATTGTGAGACAGGTGTTGTCACCACTCGTGATTTAACCGCTGACGAAATTGCAGCACAGGCTGTTGCGGCTCAAGCAGCAGCAGACCAAAAGGCTGCGGCAGAAGCAGAAGCAGCAAAGGTAGAAGCAGACAAGGCTGCGGCTCAGGCTAAACTAGCGGCTCTTGGTCTAACAGCCGATGAGATTGCGGCGATAACAAAGTAATCTGTTAAGGTAGGCGTATGAATTTAGTCCAAAAGGCGGTTGGACAAGGTGGCAAGTTAGCACCGATAGCAATACCAGGAACATTCGGCGGGATGAACCCATCGGTTTTCATAGACAATGAAGGCGATATTCTTGTTAATGTTCGAGTAGTCAATTACATTCTTTATCACTCAGAGAACGAGCAACGATTTCCCTCTCGTTGGGGGCCACTTGCTTATCTACATCCTGAAAAAGACCAACGACTCGTTACTGAGAATTATGTGGTCAGACTCAATAGCGATCTTGAAGTAACAGATTGCGCCAAGGTTGAGATGCTAGAGCTACATCAACCCATTTGGGAGTTTGTAGGACTTGAGGATGCTCGCCTTGTATATTGGGATGACTACTACCTCATAGGCGTTCGGCGCGATACTACAACTAACGGCGTAGGTCGTATGGAGAAAAGCAAAGTATCCATAGACAAAGATACTTGGACTATCAAAGAGATTTCCCGCGAGCGCATAGAAGTTCCATCACAGTCATACTGTGAGAAGAATTGGATGCCGATACTCAACAAACCTTTTCACTTTGTTAAGTGGCATAGCCCTATTGAGGTTATGAAGGCAGAAGGTACGATGGCGCAGCAGGTAGCTCTTAAACAGGGCGTACAACCTGAGAAAGACCAGCGCGGAGGCTCACAACTTATTCGTTGGGGTAGCGTGTATATTGCTATCACTCACGAAGTAGATTTATTTAAGAATTACCTCAGTCAAAAAGATGGCATTTATCGCCACAGACTTTGCGTATATGACGATGACTTAAACCTTGTCGGCATATCACCTGAGCCATTTAGTTTCCTAGATGGTCGGATTGAGTTTTGCGTAGGCGCTGCTGAGTATGAAGGCGATTTACTTGTATCTTTTGGCTTTCAAGATAACGCCGCTTTTGTGCTTCGTGTTCCTCACGGTATTGTTGAGGACATGATTGCGGAGGCGCTATGACTATTGAAGCCCTTATTGTTGATTTATCGCATGACCCTTTTAGCCCTAAACTAAACTTTCAAGTTGCCCAGGCATACGATAAAGAGAAACAAACAGCGAGCGCAGTATCGTTCTATCTAAGAACGGCTGAGTACGGCAATGATTCACACCCTAGCCTTGTTTATGTATCACTTCTCAAACTTGCTAAATGCTTTGAAGAGCAAAACGACAGACTGCACACAGTTTCTAACTGCATCCTTCAAGCGGTCAGTTACTTGCCTTATCGCCCTGAAGCGTACTTTTGGATGGCTAGATTTCACGAACGCCAACAAAATTGGCAAGAGTGTTACACATGGGCGCGTATGGGTAGCAATCAAGCCATAAACACACCGCTTCCTGATGATGTTGATTATCATGGGATATATTGTTTGATGTTTGAGCGGGCCGTATCTGCTTGGTGGATTGGTCGCAAAGATGAATCCGTTAGCACATTTCAGCGATTGCTTGAGATGGATATAGCGCCTGAATACCGCCAAGCGGTTGAAGATAACCTTGCTCGTATTATTTGACATAGGTGCTAACAGAGGCGATGCCACAGTTGCCGGTCTAAACCTCGGCTACAAAGTAATTGCCATAGAGCCTTCACGAATGTATCGCGAGCTAGTCAAGAATTTTATCTACAACCCAAATGTCATATCGCTTAAATACGCCGTATCTGACAAAGACTATGACCGCGTAGAGTTCTACGAAGCAGCAGAAGATGGGCTAAGTACCCTCAATAAAGACTGGCTAACGGCGGAAACAATGCCATACGCAGGTAAAGATTTTTGGACTACACAAGCTACAACGATCACGCTAAATACCCTGGCTGATAAGTATGGCGAGCCTGATCTCATCAAGATAGATGTTGAAGGCGCTGAGTGGTCAGTATTCAAAGGCATGACCCGCAAGATGGGCGTAATCGCTTTTGAGTGGACATACGCCACGCTTGCTGAACACAGCAAGCAACTAGATTACCTAGCCTTACTTGGCTACACAGAGTTTTCAATTCGGTTCATTGAAAATCATCTTCAATTTCCACCTGACGATGATTGGTTGCCGATTGATTTTGCAGATTTACTACAAGGACAAATTGATGCTCGCGCCCGCGCGTGGGAATCGCATGGATGGAAAGTAGCAAACCTACGCCCAACTGCTGATGTTGGAATGTTGTGGGTTCGATAACATAAGGAGAAACTATGGGTCTGCTTGACCGTATCGCTGCGCGAGTAGCGGCAGAGATTACTAAAGCCCCAACACTCCCAACTGGCTCAGTTGCGATGACAGAAACACAGATGCGTAACCAAGCTATTAACCAAAACTCAGGTTATGGCACACAGGTTCCACTTCCACGCGATTCTAATATCGCCAATGTGCCGTTCTCTCCTGGCGTTCCTTTAGTACCAGGTGCGATTAACCCTCTTGGTGAAAGAGGCCGCCCTGACCCACGCCGTTATGAATTTCTTGTTGCTCAGAACATCAACATCACCGAAACACGCCTTGTTCCTTTCAAGACACTTCGCGCTGCTGCTGATCAAATTGACATCATTCGCCGTTGCGTAGAAGTTCTCAAGGCTAAGGTTTCTGCCCTTAATTGGGATATTGTTATTTCAGATTCAGCAAGCGAAAAGATTATTTCTGAATTAGGTGGCAATCACCTACAGGCTATGGATGCTGCCCGCGAGAAGTTAGCTCCTGAAATTGATCGCCTTACAGACTTTTGGAAAATGCCCGATGTTCAAGAAGGCTTGACATTTGCCGATTGGATTAAACTCTGCTTAGAGGAAATCCTTGTTCTTGATGCGTGGGCGCTATGGCCTCAAAAGACTGTTGGTGGAGATTTAATGGGCTTTAAGGTGCTAGATGGTTCAACTATCAAGCCACTTATTAACGACCTAGGATTCCGCCCAACACCCGAAGAAGGCCCTGCTTACCAACAGATTCTTTACGGCTTCCCTCGTACAGAATTTGGCATTACAGATGATTCACCTGAAGCAGATGGTGAGTTCACATCCGACCAACTTGTTTACAACATTATGAACCGCCGTACTTGGACTGTGTACGGATACTCACCTGTTGAGCGTTGCCTTATGGTGGCAGATATTTACTTGCGCCGTCAACAATGGATTCGCGCTGAATACACCGATGGTGTTGTTCCTGAAATGATCTTTGAAACAGATGCAACCTTTGGTAACAACCCTGAGTTGCTTCGCGCATACGAGAACATTCTCAACGATGACCTTGCGGGACAAACAGAACAACGCAAGCGCGCTCGCATTATGCCAGCAGGACTCAAGGCAGTTCAGCTCACAGGCTATGGCGAGAAGTTCAGCGATGTTTTTGACCATTACCTAGTCACCTCTATTTGCGGTCACTTTGGCGTATTGCCAACAGAGATTGGATTTAGTCAAAAGGGTGGACTTGGTTCAAGCGGTCATCAGCAAGGTGAAGCAGATGCAGGTCAGCAACTAGGACTAGAGCCACTACAAAATTGGCTATCTAAGATTATTACAAACCTTTCTTATTCATACCTAGGTATGCCACGCGAGCTTGAGTTTAAGTTTATGTCAGCAACTCGCAATGACACAGAACAACAAGCAAATCGTGACGATGTAGAGGTTCGCAATGGCGGCATGACTCTAAATGAGCATCGCGCTGAAAACGGACAACCTCTTATTGACTCACCTGAAGCAGATATGCCAATGCTTGTTGCCGGACAATCTGTCTATCTCTTTACTCCTGAAGGGATAGTTGCTGCGGGTACTTCACTAGATGCTAATGGCGTTCAAGATAACGAGCCATCAGCTACCGAAGCGCCAAAGCCTGAAGTTCCTGATACGCCTGAGCGAACAGAAGTCAAAAAGTTTATGCGTTTTGTTAGTCATGGAACACCTTTGCGCCCATTTATTTTTGAACATCTTGACCATGCCTACGCTGAGGTTCTCAATAAGTTTATTGAGGAAAAAGACCTTGACGGAGCGCGTTGGTACGCTGAACGCTATTTAGGATTGTAATGCTATGGCAAGCGAGCGGGGCGAAAGTTCGCATAGCCGCTAAACACGCAGACAAGATTCGTAAAGGCTTTCAGAAGGCATTTAACGCAGATGACATTGTTGAGAAATGGTTTCACTCTCATATCGGAGCTTCATCAACTACAACACAGCAAGCTCGCGATTGGGCTTTAGCAAGTATTACGCCTAACAAAAAGTACCTCTTAGATGCACTCAAGCCTCTATATGCTGACGGTTGGGTATTAGGCACAGTAGCCGCTCAAGAAGCCCTTAAAAAGCTAGAGAAGGCTCCTAAAGTGGGCGTTGTTGATTGGAATACTTGGAAGCCAGGTAACCAAGCAGCAGCAGAACTTATTAAACCTTCAGGCGGGTTACAAACTTTGCTAGACCGCAGAGGGATAGTCATTGACGGCATTTCTAACACTAAGTTAGACCGTATCGGTACTGTTCTTGGCAATGCCCTTGCCCAGGGTATAACGCCAAGGCAAGTATCTATCATGGTTGATCAAGTAATTAACGACCCTCAACAAGCTTTGGTGATTGCTCAAACAGAAATGAGCAGCGCAGTATCAGTTGCCGCCCGTGAAAGTTATTTAGATTCAGGGGTAGAACAAGTTGAATGGCTTGTGGCAGTTGGTTGTGAAGATTGCCAAATGAACGCCGATGCCTCACCGCTAGGCATAGATGAGGTATTTCCATCAGGAGATACAGAGCCTCCCGCTCACCCAAATTGTATGTGCGATCTTGCACCTTATGTAGTAGATACATCAAACCTCTAGGAGAAACAAATGGCACTAGTCCAAACAAATAACACCGTAGGAACATCAGCACAAATTGTGTTTACCGTTCCAACAGGTAATCGCCAAAATATCCCTGTTTACATTGATAACTTGGATACTGCTGCCATTTGGGTTGGCGATGCAGCAATTACAACATCAGGAGCAACACAAGGCATCAAAATTGCTGCCGCTGGCAGTCGTCAGTTGTGGTGTAACTCAGGCGATCAGATTTACGCAATTTCAGCCGCAGGTACAGGTGCGGGCCTAGTAGTAGTAACAGCATCGGTCTAAGGAGATAAAAATGGATTTCACAACCTCGTATGCAGCCATTATCAAGGCAGATAAGCAAGAAGATGGCTCACTTATGGTGTACGGCAAGGCAACAGATGACAGTATTGATATGGACAATCAAATTTGCGATGCAACTTGGTTAGATTCAGCAATGCCACAATGGTTTAAGACCGGTGGCAATATCCGTGAACAACATTCAAGCATAGCGGCAGGAGTGGCTAAGGAATATGAAGCGAAAACTGATGGTCATTATATTACTGCTCATGTTGTTGACCCCGTTTCTGTTAAAAAGGTGGAAGCAGGAGTTCTTAAAGGCTTCTCAATAGGAATTAAGTCCCCACGCGTTGTACGCGATACCAAGGCGGCTAATGGTCGCATCATTGACGGTCAGATCATTGAAATCAGCCTGGTGGACAGACCCGCTAACCCAAATGCAAAGCTCATCATGGCTAAGAGCGTTGAGGGCGAGTCATCACTTGTTCAAGTTGAAGAATTACATGAATACTCAGCACCGCTTCCAAGTGAGATTGCTAAGCGCGAAGTTTCTGCCGAAGAGCGCCAACGCCTTGCAAATCGTGGAGCAGCAATGCCTGACGGCTCATATCCAATCGCTAATGTTGCCGACCTAAAGAACGCTATTCAGGCATTTGGTCGCGCAAAGAATCCAACAGCAGTCAAGAAGCACATCATCCGCCGCGCTCGCGCATTAAACGCACTTGATGTTCTACCTGATGATTGGAATGTAGGAAAAGCATTAAAGGCTCTTCAGCCTGACAATGTGAAGTTTGACCAAGATGCCTTTGAAAAAGCTCGTAGAGCCGTTGCTCAACTTATTCAAGTTGAAGCCGGTGAAATGGGCGATGGCGCAGACGAAACATATTCCCTCGGACAACTCGTAGAGGTGGCAAATCACCTAATGGCTTGGTACGCAGGGGAACAACAAGAGGGAGAAACAATGCCAGAATCAATCGAGTTGTCAGTCGAGGCTGACACAGTTAAAGAGCCTGACACAACCGCAGGGTGCGATTGTGCTGGCTGTAAGTCATGCAAAGAATCAGGCGGATGCGATTCTAAAATGTGTTCTGCACATAAAGATTCACACATGGCTGCCGAAAAGTCTGAAACAGTTGACAAGTGCCTAGATTGTGGTTGCCACAAGCCATCAGAAACACATGGTCGCACCGATGTATCAACTGCTCAAATCGTTACACCTGAACAGGGTGCTGGCTCAGAGAAGTCTGCTGATGCCGATGCAACTGTTGAAGAGGTTGTAGCTGAGGAAAAGACAGAAGAAGTTGTTGTTGAAGCAACTGAAGAAGTTTCTGCTGATGATTCAGCAGAGAAAACCCTGCTTAGTGATGACACAGTAAATGCCATCATTGAAAAGGCCGTGTCAATGGTTACGGAATCTGTGAAAGCAGAAGTCGGGCTTGCTAAGGCTGCATTAGAGGCAGCAGAGAGCAAGGCGGCATCGCTTGAAACCGAACTAGCACAGGCTAAATCAGCAGCGATTGGAAATGGGCCTAAGCGTTCATCTATCGCAGCAGGTAAAACCCAAACTAATAATCTGCTTGTAAAGGCAGCGGAGTTCAGTCAGAAAGCCGCACTTGCAACAGATTCCGTTCTCGCCAAGGGTTATCGTGACCTTGCGAATGAACTTATCGCAAAGGCTGGTAACACTTCGGGAGAATAAAACCCGAAAGGAAACCAAACATGGCTCAATTGCCTAAAGCAACAGACCTGTTTGCCGATGCTACTGATGCTAAGTCATCAGCAATTCGCATGGAAGAATATGTAGAAGTTCTAGGAAAGTCACTTTCCGCTTCTACAAACACACCAGGCGTATCTGCTCCAGTTGATGCAACAGCACAACTAGAAGCACTCGCAGCAAACAAGTCAATCTCACCTGATGCTCTTGGAGCATTGAACAGCGCCCTTGCTGCTCAGCGCCAAGCACAAGCTGACATCGTTAAGGATATTTCCCTAACATCTCCATTGTCATCATCTTTCGCAGCCTTCGACCTAGAAGCACCTGCAAAGCTCTTGACACCACGCCCAACACCACTTCGCAACAAAATTGCTCGTAAAAAGGGTGTCGGTACTTCTCACCGCGTAAAGCGCGTACTTGGTTACACAGGTACCGGTACAGGTGGAGTTGGAAACCTATGGCCAGGAATCACAGAAACATCAACAGCAACTTTCGGCTCAATCAACTATGAGCGTGGCCCAAAGATTTCTTATGCTGCTGACGATCTAATCCTTCCATACAACACCTACTCACTATCTGACAGCGTATCATTTGATGCTAACTTCTCAGGCCTTGGATTCCAAGACCTCCGTCAGTTGTCATCAACTTCTACACTATACGCAACAATGCTTATGGAAGAGCGTATGCTCCTCATGGCTCGCGGAACTGCAACAGGTTACTCAGGCGCTCTTTCTGCTCCAACAGTAACCGCAACTGCTGTAAACGCTTCAGGTACACAAGTTGGACTTGCTGCTTCAACACAGTTCTTTATCTATGTAACTTCTGATGCTGGTTCATTTGGTGAGTCTGTTGTTTCAACAGTTCAATCTCCAACAACCTCTTCAGGTTCACAGGTAATCACAATCACAGTAGGTGCTGTTACAGGCGCTATTGGTTACAAGGTATATGTCGGAACAACAACAGGCGCAACAAATGCTAAGTATGTTGGTCGTTTCACAGGTACAACAGCAACCCTTCAAGGTGCTGCTTCTACCAACACAACAAACAACAACCTTGTTTACTCAACAACAGGTGCAGTTGCTCCTTCTTCTGATTCATCTGCTTATGCAACAGGATATGACGGAATTATTCCTACACTTCTTGGTTCTGCTGGCGGATACAACAACGCGGTTAATGCTCAATTCTCAACCTCTAACCCAGGTTCTGAATACCAGACTGTGTTCTACAACCTCTACAACAATGTTAAGGCTGACCCTGATGAGATTCTCATTAACGGTTCAGACCGTAAGCAACTCTCTGATGCAATCAAGAATGGTTCAACTGCAAACTACCGTTTGAACTTGACCCAAACTGATGCAGGAGATTATGTTGGCGGAGCAACAATTGGTGGTCTATACAACGAAGTAACAGGCAAGCTAGTGGACATCACAGTTCACCCTTGGTTGCCACAAGGCGTATCACCAGTTATGTCTTACACCCTTCCAATTCCTGACACAGAAGTCAGCGATTGCTGGGCTGTTTACAATGTCCAGGACTACATGGGTGAAATTGATTGCCCAGTTGCAGCGTAAGTTGCAACATTACACATCGCTATATCGGTGAATCCCCTTCAAGAAATTACAGGGCAATACCGAGGCAACCTGCGAAAGCAGAGAGTCCGTAACGACTACACGCGATGCTCCCTATGGGATGAAGATATAGTCTGAACTCATCATCAATGAAAAAGGATGAGAGTTAGGCAGAAATGACCTAACCAAACCGTAAGGTTTGTAACACATTTGATTCAATGGCCTGTTACACAGTTCTCGTACGATTTTAGCACATACTTTCGTGGAACATTCATGGCACAAGCTCCAGCTTGGTCAGGTATCGTTTCAGGAATTGCATCTGCATAGTCGTAAGAACAACATTAAGCAAGGCGTACCTTCGGGTGCGCCTTGTCTTATTAAAGGAGGCACTAAATGTCAAAAATGATTCCACCAAAAGGTTTGCGTGAAGTATCCGTCAGAACCGAGCGTGGCACAAAGACTTACAAGGCTGGCAAAGACGGGCTTATCAATGTTGATAATCCTAAACACGCCGCTCAAATGAAGCATGAAGGCTTGGGCGAAGCGAACGCGATGGGAACTATTCGTAACCCATCATCCATAGGTTTCACCTGCAAAAAATGCGGGTTCGGTTCATTCTTCAAAAAATGCTCAAGATGCGGAGAAATAAATGAGTAATGCGTATTCAGGTACAACCCACCAGTTCTCAACGCCATACTTGACTCTTACTGAATTCAAGAACGCTCCAACGGCGATTGATATTGACAACCTCGTTTGGAACTCACAAGACCCTGATGTTCAAGATGCGGAGTTAGCCAATGTCATTGCTAGAGCAAGCTCATGGATTGATACTTACTGTAACCAAGTCCTCGCAGCAACCACAGAAACCGAGCAACAGCGTTCTCGAATCCGTGATGACGGCACTATCCGTTTTCACCCACGATACAACCCGATAATTGCCCTTACTAGCCTTCAATACGGCTCACCTAACTATCAGCTCACAACGGTTCAGGATTGCTCATACGCTTGGATTGAAGATTCACAAATTGTCTTTCCTTATGCGATGCTTGCTACTACCTACACAAACCAAGGCCCACTACAGTTTGGCTTTCCTACAACCGCTCGCCAAGAGGTATTCCTCAAGTATTCTTATGTCAATGGTTATGCTAACAGCACTATTGCTACGGCAACCGCAGGGCAGACTAGCCTGACGGTCAATGACGGAACAGGAATTACCGCAGGGCTAACTCTCAAGATTTATGACGGCTTTAATTCAGAGTTTGTCACCGTTGATTCAACCTACACATTTGGCTCAACAACTATTCCTCTTGTTAGCGCGCTTGCCTATACCCATACTTCAGGAACTTCGATCTCTGCCCTACCTCCTGCCATCAAAGAAGCTGCAATTCTTGTGACTACTTCAATGCTTAAGGTTCGTGGCGATAACTCAATGGTTATGGGTGTTGCCTCACGCGCATCAGAAGCCGTACCTGGTTCACAGAAGTTAGGCACAGAACTAGCAGTTGCTATGAACTTGCTTGCCCCTTATCGCAGGATTAGATAATGGCTCTTACAGGTCGCGCAGCCGTTCGCTCAACCCTTGCAAACTTTATTGGCAATCCGCCAGTTCAAGGCATCAACCAAATCTTTACATCCTTTCCTAAGCGTATTGATTTTCAGGTTAATGCCCTGCCTTCTCAACTATCTCGCACCGCCGCAGTTATTCATATTGAATCAGAAAGTGAAAATCGCTTGGCAATAGGTGGAGCTACTAGCGGTATTAAGCGCATAGATTACACAGTAATTGTTCAGCTATTCCATCACTCAATGGAGCGCAAGTCAGAAGATGCTATGAATGATTTTGATAGCGTAATTGACAACCTTAAAGCAAAGTTGCGTTCAGACCATCAGTTCGGTGACCCATCTAGCAATCTTGTATGGCAAGGCGCAGAACCCGTTATCTCGGTTTCTTACGGCGAGCCTGTATCTAACGATGGCACTTCCACCGAAACTTGGGCATCTGTTCGATTTGATGTTACCCAAATGATTCAAGCATAGGAGCAAGAATGGTTAAATACACTTACGAAGGTCACGATGAGCGAACTTTTCCAAGCATAGGTATCACAGTAAAACCTGGCGATACATTTGAAGCCTCAGATGATTTTGTGGCACACAATGTAAAGCCAAGCAAATCAACCAAGCCAGCCCCAAAAGTAGGAGATGAAGAATGACACTAGCCCAAAATTCCGTAAAGTCGTACCTTGGGGTTGCCTTAGAAACAACCAAGGGTACTCCTGTCGCAGCAACAAACTTTGTACCAATCACACTTAACACATTTAAGCCTGTTGATGTTATTGCGCCACTATATGACACAGGTATTCGTGGTTCATTAGTTGAAAATTACAACTATGTTCAAGGCCGCCGTAATACAACTATTGACTTTGGTGGGCCTGTATTTGCCGACACAATCGGTTATTGGATTGCAGGTATCTTGGGAGATGTCACCACAACAGGTTCAACAGCTCCATATACCCACGCAATTTCTCTCAAGAATACCGTAGGCTCAACAAGTGATGCTCAACCTAAAGCATTGACCATTACGGATTTCTACGGAGCTAACACCCGCTACTACCCTGGTTGCCAAATCACAGATTTTGGTTTGACATTTAGTGCTGACGGAATGTTGGAATATACAGTTAAGGCTATGGGCTTCCCATCAAGCACAACAACTGCCCCTGCTCCATCTTTTTCAAGCGTTCTACCTACCCAAGTATGGACAGGTACAGTAAGCGTTGGCGGTTCAACAATCGCTTATGTTAGCACCGGTACTCTTGATCTTGCTCGTACATCAGAAGCAATTTTTGGTGTTGGCAATACTCAAGCTCCATACCAAGTATTTCTTGGCGCGCTAACTGCTAAAGGTAAGATCACATTCATCATGCAAGATGACACAGAATTGACCCGTTACCTTACAAACACACAGCCAGCAATCACATTTAACTTCTCAACAGGAACAGGCGCTACTGCTACCCAAGTTGCTTTCACTCTTACAAAGGGTGCTTATGTAACTGGCGCAATCGAGCGCAATACTGATTATGTAGAAGTAACTGTTGATATTGAAGGTCTTGGAAACACCACAGATGCGGGTGCAACTTCAGGATACTCACCTGTCAAGTTCACACTACAGAACGCACTTCCTTCTGGCACATTCCAGTAAAGGATAAGATGTCTGACTGGTGGCCGCCTTCCCCGCCAGTCAGACCCTATTAGGGAGGCAAGTTGGAAGGAAACCCATGTCTAAAGTAATTACATTGCCTAGTGGCAATACAGTAACCCTGCGCGACCCAAGCACACTTCGCGTAAAAGATCGCAAGAAAGTTATTGCGGCAGCAGCAAATCAAGAAGGCTTGCTTCAAGCCCTATCTATGGTTGATGGTCTAATTGCGGTTCTTGTTGAATCGTGGAGTTTTGACCTTATCATTCCATCAGTTCATATCGCATCATTAGACGAGCTAGAAATGCCTGACTACGATGCTATCGCCGCAGAAGTTAATGCGGTTCAATCTGCAATCTTTCCTGACTTTACAAAGTCCGAAGTTAATGAAAAGAACCCTGATAGCCCTTTAGACGGCTCGAACGGTTAAAGGGGGCGCTACGGGGAGAGCAACGCAATAACCTATATAAATACCCTGATGACGAGTATTTTTATTATTTCTGTGCTAAAGAGTTTGGTTGGACAATAACCGAAACAGATGAGCAACCTGCTTACATCGTTGATTGGGTTATTTCAATCGCAAACATAGTTAAAGAGGTTGAAAATGATAACGAGCAATATCAATGAGGTTATGCGCGCCGTAGATAAAGCAACTTCAAAATTAGACACAGGTGCGCGTGAAGCCCGTGACGAAATGATGACTACTCTTATTCAACTTGCTAAAGAGGAAATCCAAGGCGAAAGACCTAAAGGTCAAAAAGCTACTCCTGGACAACCTCCTATGAACCGCACAGGCAATTTGCGCCGTTCTATTCGTGGTGAAAAGTATCGTCAAGGTTTTGCTACTTACTCAGCCGTTGTTGGCCCAACTATTGTTTATGGTCGGTCTGTTGAAATGGGTGGCAAATACGCGCCTCCTACATGGTCGGGTGAAACAAAAAGTAAAGCATTTCCTTATATGCAACCGGCATTTAAGAAATTCCAAAAAGTCGCTTATGCAATTATGCGTAAGCATTTAAGTTTGAGAGGGTAACAAATGGCTGAGTTCTTTCCACCGGTTATCTTTGAAATTCAGGCTAAAGCTACAGAAGCACTTGCTACATTTGGCAAAGTTAATGCTGAATTGGCAAATATGGAAAAGAATGGCGTACTTGCTGGCGGAGCATTAGGTAGGCTTGAAAAAGCTTCTAAAATGGCTGGTACTGCTATTTTGGGTCTTGGTGGAGCATTTGCCGTATTTGGTATTGCTAGTGTTAGAACTCTTGATACAGTAGAAAAATCTCAAGCAAACTTAGAAACCGCCGTTAAAAATACAGGCGTAAGTTTTGATGCAGCCAAGCCTGCTATTGATGCTCACGCTAAATCTATGATGGCTCTTGGTTTTACATACAACGATACCTACGATGCCTTGGCTAAAATGACAGCCGCATCGGGTAGTCCAAAACTTGCTCTTGATAGCCTTGGAGCTGCTGCCGACCTTGCTCGATTTAAGCAAATTTCACTTGCCGAAGCAGGAACACTTCTTGCTCGCGCATCTATTGGTCAGGCAAAAGGCTTGGGCGATTTGGGTATTGCTTTAGGTAAGACAATTCCTAAAGGCGCGACTTTTGCTCAGGTTCTTCAAGCTATTGAAAATAGGGCTGGCGGAGCTGCTAATGCTTTTAAGAACACCCTAAGCGGAAGTATTGCGGTTGCTCAAGCTAATTTTCAAGCATTAGAAGTTCAAGTTGGAACAGCACTTGTTCCTTCACTTATTAAAGTTACCGATTGGATTACCAATAAGGGTATTCCCGACCTTAAAGCATTAGGCAAAATTATTAGTGATAATCAAGGATTATTTAAAACCCTTGCTGCCATACTTGTTGTTATTTGGTCAGTTCCAAAAATTGCAGGAATTGTCACCGCAATACAAACTCTTATTAAAGTTTATGAAGCATTAAGACTTGCCGCTGCTACCGCCGCTATTGCTACTGCTTTTGCTACAGGTGGAGTAAGCGTTGCTGCTGCTACTGCCGCTATTGCGGGTGCTGCTGCAATTTATGGTGGCTTTGTTCTTAAAAATGATTTGTCCAAACCAGCCGCAAAAGGTGCGGGCGTTGGTGTTCCTGAATCTATTATGCAACAACAGCCTATTACTTCTAATCTTGCTGGTAAGGGCGTTAGTCGCGTTCCTGCAACTGCAAAAACATCTGCTAAGAAAACAACGGTTATTCAAAACAACACCGTGTATGCTAGTAACACAAATGATATCGCTAAGAAATTGGCAAAAGCCGCTAGTAATGGAATACCAGTAGGAGCCAAATAATGACAGTTTCAGCTTATCAATTTGCATTTAACGGTCTTACTATTGGCGCAGGAACTAACTATGTTGTTGAAAACATTGACGGTTTGGGTGGCACATCTCCGCTAAGAATTCAAGACGATAATCGCGGTTACATTGATGGCTCATATTCAGGGCGCGATTTCTACGATGGCAGAACGGTTACCTTTGACATCTTGGTTCTTGGTGACTCTAGTTACAGCGCACAGTATTACTACAAGCAATTACAATCAGCTTTTGCTCCACAGGCTATTGGCTACTATGTTGACCCAACAGGCACAACACCTGCATCTAGCCAACTACAACTATTTCAATTTCAACTAACAAGCGATACAGGCCCAAAGCGTATGTATGGTCGCGCTCGCGGTGTTACAACCTCTGTTAATCCTGAGTTTAGCTTTGGCTACATTATGTGTCGCGCTGAGTTTTTCTTTCCTGACCCACGCTATTACGATGAAACAGCAACATCGGTTTCAGGTTCAGTTGTTGGCGTAAGTAATAGCGGTTGGGCAACATCTTGCCCTGTTATTACTATTGCATCACCTAGCTCTAGTGGCTATATCGGAGATGGCACAACGACCATGTATTTTGCTAATGTGGTTTCAAGCCCATTGGTTATTGACCTACTTCAACGGGTTATCTACATGAATGGTGTTCCTTACAGAAACCTTATGACGGTCACATCAACAGGATGGCTTGCAATCGCTCCAAGCAGTTCAGGTACTTGGACTAGTAGCATAGGCTCCATGTCTATTTCCTACAGAAACGCTTATGTATAATGGCTTATACATTTCGATATGTAACAACTAATCTTTACCAATCAGGTTCATCGGCTAACCCGATTATTGCTGAACTTCCATTTACCAATGTGAACTTTACTCAGCAACTTAATTCTATTGGTACATTTCAAGGCGAAGTTTTGCTATCAGGCATTAACTCAGCCAATCTTAATGTCTATAATGGAACTATTCCTGGCAAGACAATTTTGTGGGTTATCTACAATGACACGCAAAGCTCTAATAGTTACCCTGTTTGGTCAGGGGTTATTTGGAACCGCGAGTACGATTCAGAAAACCAAATTCTTAATATCACGGCTCAAGAAATGCTTAGCCTTTATCAACGCCGCCGTATTTCCGATAACAAAAATTACACAACTAATACCGCAACAATTACAGGCGCAAATGGCGCAGGTTCAACTGTTATTTATTATGCCAATAACAAATTTGTGGCTGGTCAAACAATTAGCGTATCGGGTGTAACTCCTAGCGGATTTAACTTTAGCAGCAAAGCCATCGTTTCTTGTACCCCTACAACTTTTATTGTTAATAGCACCTATAGCGGGGTTTATTCATCAGGTGGAACGGCAACGGGTACTGGATTTGACCCTACCTATATTGCTCAAGACTTAATGCAATATACAGAAGGCAAAACTCATGGCAAAACAGGATTGGCGTATTCTGTGCCAAGTTCTATTTATGCTGCTGCTCGCACTTATAATAACTACGAATTTAAGTCTGTATATCAAGCAGTAAAAGATTTAGCTCAGAACTTTTTTGATTTTGCCATTATCCCTGATTCAACTACAGGTAACTTAAGAAATACATTTACTATTGGAATTCCTTTGGGTGCTACATATAGTGCAAGCGACCCTACCTCATCCGTGTTTCAATTTCCCGGTAACATCATCTCTTACAAGTTTCCTGAAGATGGGCAAACTGCCGCTAACACCCTTTATGGACTTGGTTACGGAGCTAATAACAGCAAACTTACCGCAACCGCTATTGACGGAGACAAAATAACAACAGGCGATTGGCCGTTATTGGAGGATGCCGTCAACTACATAGATGTCAGCGATACGACCCTGCTTAAAAACCTTACGCTAGGTCGCTTAAATGCTGTTTCTTATCCGCCAACTACAGTTGAAATTGTTATCCCAACCTATGTTGACCCTTATTATTACAAGGATTACAGCATTGGCGATACGGTTCAAGTTCGTATTAACGATGACTATTTTCCAACAGGATTAAACCTTGTTATGCGTATTGTAGCTTTAAGTGTGAACCCAGGGGAAAACGGCCCTGATCGCGTTACCGTTACTCTTACCCGTGAACTTGCCGCAGGAACAGTTAGTTAGGAGAGCAAATGTCGTATGTAAATCTACCCGTTAATTTACAAGATATGTTCTACACGCTTTCTGACCGCGTTACTAAATTGGAAACAGGCCCTAGTGGGCCACAAGATACTGCCGATGCCGCAAGCACAACAGCGCAAGCTGCTTATGTTCAAGCAATCAACGCGGGTGTTCAGGCTACTGCCGCATCCCTTCAAGCGGGAGTAGCACTTCAATCTGCTGATGGAAAAAATACAGTTCATTATCAAACATCAGGCCCTACAGGTGGCGGAATAACCGGCGATGTATGGTTTCAAGTTAATGGCTCAGGTGTAGTTCAGTACCAATACATTTACAATGGTAGTTCTTGGGTAAACTCACCAATCACCGACACGGTTATTGCTTCCTTGGATGCGGGCAAGATTACAACAGGAACCCTGACCTCTATTGCTATTTATGCAGGTTCATCAGGGCAATTTCAAGTTTCATCTGCTGGCGCGTTAGTAGCAACTGCCGCAACAATTCAAGGAACAATTACTTCTTCAAGCGGAACTATTGCTGGTTTTACTATTTCGGGTGGTGCATTAAATGCCACATCTGGAAATATCTACATTAGGTCTGATAATGGCAACATCAACACCCTTGGTAGCATTATTACTGGAATAGGTACACAAATCACAAGTGGTGGAACGGTACAGTCAACGGGAAATATGACCGCTAGTGGTTATTTTTATAATCCTGGATATGCTACTACTACTAGCGCGGCTAACGCTTATATCAATTCATCAACTGGGCTTTTGGCTCGTTCTTCATCTTCTTTGCGTTACAAACTTGATGTTAAGCCACAAGAAATTCCTCTTAATTCAATTCTTGAATTAAGCCCTAAATCATTTTTTGACAAAGCCTCTGCCGATGCTCAAGATGGTTCAACCAATAATTTGCCTCGCATCCTTGGTTTAATTGCAGAAGAAGTTGCTCAAATTCCTGTTCTTGCTGACCTGCTTATGAATAAAAACGAGCAAGGCGAACCCGATTCTGTCAACTATGATCGCATTGCGGTAGCATTGATTCCGCTTTTACAAGACCATGAAGCACGATTAGAAAAGTTAGAGGGCAATAATGGAAATAGAGCGACAACTTCAAGTTGATGACATTCTTAAATCTTTGCGTGAGCAAATTGGCGAAAAGGCACAAGAAGTAGCTGTTCTCAAAGCAACAATTGAAGCTATTATGAAAATCAAAGAAACACCCGCAACAACTACCGCAACACCCTTTATCCCAAATGTTGAGGGAACTAAGGGAATCTAACTCCTACAACTCGAAAGAGCGCAAATGAACTCAGATACAGCAACCATTGTATATTCCTACTTCTTCGTAGCCGCCGCACTATTAGCGGGCATGGGTATGATTGCCAAGCACACTATTGGCAAGCACACAGAGGAACTTAAAGATAAGTTGAACCGCATTGAATATGCGCTATACAACGATGGGCAAACTGGTCTTATCAACAAGGTAGATGCGCTTATTGAGAATCAACAGATCATTAAAATTGATGTTGAGGTTATGAAGGCAAAATATGACGGGTAAAGCCCTATTTTGGAAATCTGTATCTATTTTCAGGGTATGGTTTCAAACTTTTCTTACTATTGAAATTGCTTTACACATTAAAGATGTTGTAAATGGTCATTTTTTTTGGCAGGTTTGCGTAGGGGCTTTTGTCCCTGTCATTATTCGATGGGCTACCCCTCAAGATGAGTTTCCTGACGAAAAAGTTAGATAATGGATGCGCACGACCAAGCTATCACCAATGCATATATTGTCCATTATCCTTCGCACGAACCACGCGAGGATGACCCGCATTACAAAGATTTTAACGCCTACCGCGAAGCCACTAAAGCCACAGCCGTCTGTGCTATCGGAGGACATCGTCAAGATTTCTCTGAGTGCGATGGAGGACTAGAGCTACACCATTCCCACATTGAATTTGCCCTAAGCAATCATGTGGATTTGAAATGGCTAGAGGTTGATTACCCTGGCGTGTCTGACCCCGATTCAGTTGGCGCGTGGGTTGAATCAGGTGCTAATCTTATGTGGCTATGTATGAAGCATCACAGAGCTGCGGGGGCGGGTATCCACCACGCTGCTTATGCCGATTACGAAGCATCCAAGTATGTTCGAACATTACTTTCAGGAAGGAAAGATAGTGGCAACTAAATTCAGTTATCATGTTACGGCTAAGGAGAAAGCCCTTGCCGAGCATTACATTTATGGAATTCTTGCGGCTGGATTAGCAGCGCATGAAATCGCTCCACATGACGGAATCAAAGTGGTAGCACTCAAGGCAGTAGTTGGTGGCTTAATTGCACCGGTTCTTGCTCGTATTAACCCTAAGAGCCTTGTCAATCAAATTGATGCAACAACAGGCGCACCTTCAACACTTACAGCACCAATCGTAGATGCTGTTCTTGCTGATGCAAACAAGTTGGTACAAGCCAACAAGTAATAAAACTTAAATGACCCGTCAGCCTTGGAGAAGGGGTTGGCGGGTCTTTTTTTATTGGAGGATAAATGGCAACAGCACTTGACATCGTTAATACCGCTCAACAGCAAGTTGGATTTGTTGAGGGTACAAATAACGATAACCCCTATGGCACTTGGTATGGGATGAACCATGAACCCTACTGCGCTATGTTTGTGTCATGGGTATTTGCTGAAAACAATTTATCCAACTTGGTAGCAGCTCAGACCACAAAAGGCTTTGCTTACTGCCCTGCGGGACTTTCTTGGTTTCAGAAAGAAGGTCGCATTGTTGACAAGTATTCAGGTCAGCCAGGAGATATTGTTTTCTTTTCCTTTGAGGGAAATGGTCAAGCTGATCATGTTGAGATTATTGTTAATGCTTCCAAAGATGGCATAACAACTGTTGGAGGAAATACAAGCCCTGACCACGCGCTGACCGCATCGCAAGCTAATGGCAATGGTGTCTATCTTCGCCATCGCCCATATCTTTATGTTTTGGCTATTGCTCGCCCTGCTTATACAACGCCACTTAAACCAACAACTTCGCTTGCAACAAAGAAACCTGTTGCCGTAGGAACTGCTGCTGCTACCGCTTTAGGGGCAGGTGGGGTAGCCGTTCATCAATCCACAACTCCTGCAACCACAAAGCCAACTACAGTATTTACCGCACCTGCTTGGACTGCCTCAGACTTTCCGCTCAAGAAAAAGACACCGCAAGAGATAGCCGTAGAAAAGGCTCTATACAAGGCAGGATTGCTTCCTGCGGTGGCTATGAACAGCCCTTGGACATCTACCCATATAAACGCCCTAAAAGCCTTTCAGAAGCGCCAAGGAAGCCCGCAAACGGGCATCGTAGATAAATCCACATACATCGCGTTAATGAAAGAGCTGCCATGATTCGTTTTCCCATTACCAATGCCAAGTCCATTGGTCTTTCAGCCGTTGCCGGTTTAGCGGCATGGAAAGCATCAAACTTTTCCTTAGACCCAACTCATCTCGTAGAAGCACTTACCTCTGCAACTGCGGGACTAGCCGTACCCCATAATCCCATGTCTAGTCCTGTCAATGAAGCTGAATCGCACATTATCACTCCATACGCCAACAACATTGAGGAAGTGTGATAACTTTCGCCCGTTGGTAAATGCCAACAACTAGGTAAAAAAACTAAATAGTGCAACGACTCCGAGTGATATCAGGTCGCAAAACACCCCCGCCAATAATAGGTGGGGGTTTTTTTGTTTGGTAGGATTTGCACAACCAAGGGGAGGCTCTATGGACTTATTATCTGCAATGGAAGAATTGGCATCGCGCCCATCTACCACAGGATTCCCATGTAGCGTGGGAACATTCTTACAACAAATTAAAGACGAAGAACGCGCAAGCTTTAATAAAATTTTAGAAAACAACAAAATAGGCTCAGTATCAATTTTTAATATGTTGAAAAGCAATGGTTACAAGGTAGCCAAAGCATCAGTTTACAAACACCGCCGTAAGCAATGTAGGTGTTTTGAATGAGCCTAGCCGATGATCTAAAAAAGATTGAAAAAGAAGCAGACCCACAGATAACCGAACTGCGTAACGCTTTACTGAACGCACAAAGGCAACTAGCTAAGGTTAAGAAGAACCGCGATGACTTTACTGCTGCGGTAGTTCAAGCGGCTCACGATGCAATGCTTTCGGCTGGCCCACTACCCGCCGTTCCTGTGCCTGTAAAAGATTCACGCGCAAAGAAGGCTGAGGTTGCGCTATTGCACTCAACCGACTGGCAATTAGGCAAGCACACTCTCACATACGACAGTAAAGAGTGCGAACGCCTAGTCAAGCAATCTATTGAAAAAACAATTTTGCTTACTAACATCCAACGCGCCGATCATCCTGTAAAAGAAATTGTTGTGATGTTCGGTGGAGATCATATTGAGAATACAACGATATTTCCAAGCCAAGTCTATGAAGTGGACTCAGATGTTATGAGTCAGTTTGTGGATGCTTCCCGAATTATGATCGAGATAACTCGCACACTTTTGGCTAACTTTGAAAAGGTTACAGTTATTTGCGAGCCGGGCAATCACGGAAGAATTGGAAAGTTTGGCGAACTACCTAAGGATATTAACTGGGATAAGTTGGCATTTATGTTTGCAGGTCAAGCTTTGAAAGATGAGAAGCGTTTGACTTGGCAGATGACTAAAGAGGACATACAGCGTGTGACTATAAAAAATTACAAGGCTCTCCTTATTCACGGAGATGAAATTCGTTGGGGTACTGCATCCACAATCGTTAAATTTGCCGATAAATGGAAATCCGGAGCATACAAGTTCTTTGATGAGGTAGATAAGATCACTAAGGGCTTTGACTTCCGCGACTTATATATCGGTCACTATCACCAGCATCAAAGTTGGAATATGGCTAACGGCGAGGGAAGCGTGTTTATGACTGGCGCAGTTGAATCAGGTAACCGCTACGCAAGAGATTTGCTTGCCAGCAATGGTATGCCTTCTCAACGCTTACATTTCATTGACGGAGAAAAGGGTCGCGTAACTAGCGAGCATAGGTTGTGGTTGGACTAATGAAGAAACCTTGGGTAAAGCCAAAAGAACTAAGCCTTGAAGATTTGGCATGGCTTATGTTTGAGAAAACCACATTCCTTGAAGCCCAAGAGTTTGCCTATGAACTAGGGTATGAGATTGTGATTAGGTGGGATAAATGAAAATACGCTTTGGAACTAACAGCAACTCATACGAACTGGGTATTTATTTGACCAACTGGGAGTATCCAATAGGGTACAAATGGGAGTTAGGTCTATATTTGTTTAAGTGGGTTATAGGAATTGAGCTGTATCGATGACCCACGATGAATTGTTGGCAAAATTAAACTCTGCTCCAAACGCCGATACTTGCTGGAAAATAGCGATTATTCGTGCAGTAGTGGAATTGCATAAGCCTGAATATTGGCAAAACCCAAATGTTCCAGAATGGAACGGCGCAAACTGCACCCATTGTTTAGAGGAACGGGGGGATTATATGTCACCTATTGAAGCGTCTTATCCCTGCCCAACTATTCAGGCTATTAAGAAAGAGTTGTAAAGTGGTTAAATTAAAATTTTTTTTTAATTTTTCTTTGGGCCAAAACAATAAACCCCCTCGCAGGTTGAGGGGGTCTTTTGCTATTTAGGGGGAAACGGAATTATAGACCTTCGTTTTCTTCAGGGTCAAACTCCGCATCAAAAATAGGAATTTCGGTCAATTTCATGGTAGCCAAAGCTGAGGCAAAGGCTTCTACTGCCCGATTTGTCAAGTCTGTCATGGCATCAGGGTGGGATTCGCTAGATTCAGCCTCGACAACAACATGGTAAGCCTGAATCCGTATGGCGATCATGCCTTAATAATACCCTAAAGAAACTTGGGCGAAATGCTTGCTTTTTGTCAGACCCCTGCCTTACTCTGTAACTAATGCCAATTTCGGCAGATTACGGAAGGAACGGAAGTATGGGTTTTAACCTAGATAACTACGAGCCAGTCGCAGACCGATTAGCTCGCGCACACGCAGAACATAATGATTTACGAGTCATTACAGATTTGGTGGCAGTAGAACGCACACCGGATGGCAAGCCACTTCAATACATTGTTCGCGCTCAAATTTGGTTGGGCGATGTTTTGAAGGCACAAGATTATGCCGAAGAAATTGTCGGCTCATCTCCTGTAAATCGTACAAGCGCATTAGAGAACTGCACTACTTCAGCAATAGGTCGCGCATTAGCCGATATGGGATACCAAGGTTCACTTAACGGCAAAGCATCTCGACCATCACGCGAAGAGATGGAAAAGGTAGAACGCGCACAAGTGGAACCTGTTGCGCCACCTGTATCACCTGAACAACTATCACTTGCTAAAGAAGCGATTGACCAAGTATCAGGAATTCAATCTGTTGCCGAACTTAAAATGTTCTATACAGGCGCACAAGAAGCAGGGCTTTTATCTATCAAGGTTGACGGTAAGACTTTGAACTCAACAATCTCTGCCCGCAAAAAGGAATTGGAGGCTGTTAAATGAGAACTGACATCCTTGGCTTTACGCCAAACCGCTTACCTAAGCACTCACAGTTTTATTACGATGTAAGAACTGCTGTGCGGATTGTTTTTTGGGGCGCAATTTTCTTTGCTCCTATTTGGGCTTTGATTGTGTTGGTGGGCTAATGATTACACCTGCCAAAGTCGAAGCAAGGCTTGTTGAACTCAGCAAAGAGATTGACGAGTGCCACAAGGATTTGATTAAAGCCGAATCTGATTACCATGTCACTAAAGCCGCGTATGAAATTGCGATGGCTAAATCTCGACTCAAGAACGCTCATGGCGATCTCAAGATGACAATAGCAATGCGCGAAGATCAGGCTTTATTTGATAATGAAGCCCTGCATCTAAACATTGCCGGTCTTGAGGCGCAGGTAAAGGCGGTACGAGCTAATGCCAACCGCCTAAAAACTCAAGTGGACATCACGCGCTCTATCTCCTCATCGCTCAAAGCAAGCATGGATTTGTAAGTGGATATTATTAAAACCTTACAGGTCGCACTTAAAGATGCCGATGAACAGCGTGATCGCTCGGTTCAGGTTGAATTAGGAGCAAGTTCGGTTGGGGGTTGTCGCGCTCAGGCTTGGCATATCCTCAACCAAACTCCTAAAACAAATCATGACACCGAATCCTTAGCCGCGATAATTGGTACGGCTACGCACACGGCTATTTTTGAGGCACTCAAGGCGCATGATGTATTTGGTGACGATTACCTACTTGAAGAGGAATTTAGCGATGAATACTTTAAGGGTCATTGCGATTTCTATTCACGCAAGGATGAAACCGTATATGACTGGAAAACAACCACTTTAGATAAATTGGCTAAAGGTGGACTTCCTACCGCGCAAATGAAAATGCAGGTCAATATCTATGCAAGTCTAATTGCACAAAAATACCCTGTTAAAAGGGTTGGACTTGTATTTATACCCCGCGATGGAAAAATGAAAGACATCGTTGCTTGGGAGGATGATTACAACCCAAAGCTAGTTGAAAAGGCTCGCGCTTGGGTGGCAGATGTAAAGGCGATGGAAACCCCACCACCGCCTGAAAGACCAGCATTTATATTTTGTAAAAACTATTGCTCTTACTACGACAAGACAGGGGAAATTGGATGTCCAGGAAAATCTATTTAGAAGATGCTGCTACTCGTTACAATGTAACAGAGCGCACAATTTTAAGGTGGGTTTTAGATTATAAAGTTACTAAGTATGTAAATCCGCTAGACCAAACAGATGTTATGTATGACGATGATGAGCTAAGTAAGATTGCCCGACCTCAACCATCTATTAACTACAACGACATTGACTGGCAAAGTGCCAACTGCCGAGGCATACAAACCGACCTTTTCTTTTTAGAAGAGGACTTGGTAAAGAAAAAGCACCTTGAATACGAAATGGTTCGCAGGGTGTGTTTTGCCTGCCCAATTCGCCAGCAATGCCTTGAGTGGGCCTATGCCACAAGCGAGCGTTACGGCATGATGGGTGGGATAACAGGAATAGAACGCCGATACATCGCCAAGGGTGAATTTAATTCGTTATTTCTCAGCGCGTTAAAAGTTTTTGTAGATAAGCATGGTATAGATTTCAGCTCATTCGTGAAAGCATCAAAAGTAAGGAGGATAGTTCGTGAAGTCCCTAACTCAGGAAGTCGTGTCGGCATTTGAAACGGTACATCTTTTGCGGTGTAAAACAGAAGATATGGATAGATGCCAAGCAAATCACGGAGAACTTATCCGTCAATTTTATACGGTAGAGGATGGCATAAAAGCTGACCTTGCAAAACGCTTAGATGAAGTTCGCCATGATTGGTTGGTTGTCAAAGACCTACCTGATAACTCATTGGCTGAATGGATTAACACAGTTTTTGATGTGGCTATTAAGTTTGTCCAGGAGGCAGAATGAGTTCTTTACCGTATATGCAGCTTTATGTCAGCGATTACTTAGCTGACACCGCACACCTTACGCCAGCTCAACATGGCTCATATTTACTTCTTCTTATGAACTATTGGCAACGAGGTAAACCACTTGATAATACCGATGACAGGCTTGCATTTGTAGCTCGAATGACAGCCGAAGAGTGGTTTGACAACAAGGATATTTTGGCTGAATTTTTTATAGTTGAAGGTGACTTATGGGTACATTCCCGCATAGAAGCAGACTTGCAGAAGGTTCAAGAGAAGTCCGTTAAGGCTTCGTTGAACGGTCGCTTATCGGGCGTTAAGCGTTCGTTGAACTATAAAGATAAAGATAAAGAAGAAGATATAGATAAAGACACTACATCGTTTGAAAAGTTTTGGTCTGTCTATCCAAGAAAGGCAGGAAAGCAGGATGCTCAACGCTCATTTGAGCGGGCTCTAAAGGTAGCCACGCTTGATGAAATCCTTGCTGGAGCTCAAAAGTACGCCGATGACCCTAACCGGGTTGCTCAATTTACAGCTCATCCTTCGACTTGGCTTAATCAAGGGCGATGGAGCGATGACCCACTACCCAGTAGAACCAACGAGGATGCCCGTAGAGGGGTTATTAGCACCCCGACCATAGTTCCACCTAGGTTTACCGCCGATGAAGCCCCTACGGGCTCGCCAATGCCTGATTTCATTAAGGATATGTTTCGTGATTTGCCATAATGTAAGTAACCTGTCACACTTTTCTTGTAAGTCTTACACGATTAGGGGGAACTAATGCCAAAGACTCTACATATCTGCAAAGGCGCAGAGCTAATGGTGGGGGATACGCTCGTATTCAAAAACCATCATTACACAGTTATCCACATTGAGGATGAAACCTTTGGAAGAACTGTATGCCTTGTGGATAACCTTGGGGATAAGCGCGTTCGCTTTGTAACCAATGATGAGATCATAACTATCGAGTTGTGATCAAGTTTTCGGTGGAAGGCACACCGATACAACAGGGCAGTATGAAATTTATTCGCCCTGGGGTAATGATTCACTCTCGCGCTGTAGAATTGGCTGCATGGAGAGCAGATATAGCTCATGCCGCTAAAATTGCCGGTTGCACACCCATTACCGACCCGATTGCGATAACTATGCGATTTCGAGTAAAAAAACCAAAGACCGTTAAACGCGATTACCCAACAGTAGCTCCTGATTTAGACAAATACATCAGAAGTGTCAACGATGGATTGACGGGGATTGCTTTTGCGGATGATTCTCAAGTAATCAAAATAACGGCTTCCAAGGAATACTCAGACACGCCAGGCGTGGATATTGAGGTTTCAGATGAGTTTGATTGCCTGTAAATTGAACACCTGTTCGGTAAAAAATAATTAAGTTTTTTTGTTAAATAGCCTTGAAATGCACCCGTAAGGGAGTATTGTTCTTCTTGTCGGGGAACGAACGGAAAACCGACAGGGAGTCAAAATGAAGCTAGTACCTACAAGTGAAAAAGTAACAATTAAGTGGTTTGCAGTTTTGTCTGACGGTTCTAAAATGCGCAACAATAAAGGTTTTATTCATTACGCTTGGGATGTTCAATGTTCTTGCGGTTGGGAATCAAGAACTGGCGGAGCAATCAAAGCTTCAGTTGCAAGAGATGTTGATAAGCATAAAATGTTTGTTCACGATTACGAATTTGTGGTGGCATAAATGGCAACTGTCACTCTTACAATGACTGCTGAGGATTTTGACCGCCTCACTTATTTAAGTGCCGAATGGCATCCTGATATTCTCAAGCACCCTAATCGTTTTGACGGCGCACCCGCACCCCTTGGATTTAAGAAAATCTATTGGTGTGAGAGCTATGTCGAAACAATGCTATGCCAACATTACTTGGGTTCAGTTGGTGAAGAATCCGTTACCAAGCGCGATTTTACTTTAGGCACTTGGTCTATCTTCACCAACTACGATATTGATAAGTGGGTAAACTAATGCGCGGAGTTTATGCAGGTTCAGTTGAGGTAGATTGCCCAAGCTGCGATAAACCTTACGAAGATGATGGCGAGATTTTTGCCGGTTATCTTTACACCCTTTGCCCTCATTGCAATTACACATGGGAGCGCCAAGCATGATAATCGCCATAGCAGTTACTCTTGTCACCGCTATCTTTTTAATTTCAACAAGCATGGAAGGGCCTTTTGATGAAGATAATTTGTAAAGAAAACCATTGGAGCGTTAAGGATGGGCAGTTAATCCTTGATACGCCCGAAGGTCAGGAACTTGCCAAAAAAGTCATTACGACACTTGAGGCTCAGATCAGACTCGACATCTACGAGAAAATCTGCGCTATGCCACTTACCACTAATCGCAAACAGCTTGTAAAGTTAGGGATAGATAATGTTGCCCTAATGGTTCAAGATGCTTGCGCTCAGATTGCCTTGGGGGAAAAATGAGTGGAATAAATGATATTGAAAAATCTTTGCGTGAAAAAATTGCCAAAGACCTTGAAGAACTTGAAACGCCAACAAGCATTTCATCTGATTGGTTTGCTGCATCTAAGCGTACAAAAATGGCTGCGATTGCCATAGTGAGATATGGGTTACCTCAATGAGAGCGACATCCGAAGCAGCGCACAAAAAAGCATTGCCTACCTTTGGCTCTAAGCGCGCCAAGGTATATCAATACATTCTTGACCAACAAGAGCGCGGAGCTACTGACCAAGAAATACAAGCCGCACTTAATATGCCAGGTGACACCCTTCGCCCTACTCGCCTATCTCTACTCAAGGATGACTTGATTTATGAGTCAGGCAAAACTCGACAAAACCAAAATGGAAACGATTGCATTGTGTGGGTTGTTTCAGAGATAGAAAAGGTAGGACTTTTCTAATGCCTCAGTACGAATACCGATGTCCCGCAGACCAATCTATGATTGAGTTGTATCAATCCTTTGAAGATAGTTCAATACCTAACTGTCCTCAATGTGGGCAACAAATGAATAAACAATTTAACACGCCACCGGGGATTGTCTTTCGCGGTGGAGGATGGGGCGGCAAGCCATGAATGACTTAGAGTTTCTTATGTTGTTAGAAGAAAGCATTGTTGATTTATTGTCAGCTATTACAAGTATTTACGGAGGGTAAAATGCAAGAACGCAGAATTGGCAAGTATTGGCTTCACTATGGTCGGCTTAGAGGCATAGCTCTTGGGCTTAGGATTGACCGTTTTGGATGGGATATAGATTTAATTAAATTCTTTATAGGGATAGAAAAATGACATATAATAAATTATTAAAAAAAATAAATAAAGAAATTAAATCTTATGATGGAGTTTTACAGGTATGTAAAGAATGGATTGCTCTTCGCGCAGTAGTTGAATTGCATAAACCTTTTGAAAATTATTTCAAAATAATGATATGTTCTCATTGTCTAAATAGCAAAATTGCTAAAGAACATTTTTACCCCTGCCCGACTATTCAAGCCATTGAAGAAGGTTTGAAATGATTGAACACATCCTTGCTGAACGCCAAGAGCAGTATGGCGATGCCAAGGAAAACTTTACTAAGATTGGGCTTATGTGGAGCCTTGTTCTTGACCAAAAAATAGTCATTGAGCCTGAACAGGTTGCCCAAATGATGATTGCCCTTAAATTAGTCCGATTAAGCGCAAATCCTGAGCATGAGGACTCTTGGCTAGACATTGAGGGTTACGCCAAACACGGACTTGCTATAATAAACCCAACCGACAACTAAGGAG